>Ga0183098_10275_pt1 | contig 143451 bp, 118 predicted proteins | sample BioMet9_FD_128884 | JGI IMG/M metagenome (GOLD analysis project Ga0183098, IMG submission 128884) | Microbial communities from bioreactor (seeded with sewage sludge) at Lawrence Berkeley National Lab, California, USA - Biofuel... | ecosystem: Engineered > Bioreactor > Anaerobic > Unclassified ...
CGTTCACCTTCCTGATTTACACATGCGGTTTACGATTGCCATCTTGGACTTTGATGCTTCTGGTCATCTTGTCCGCCGCATGTGCCTTGATATCCGGTTTCTGTCCGTAAGGCCACGGTTTCGCTATCGCTTCTTCTCTCCCACACCTCACGATGTGAAACTTGCGAATCGCTATCGGGTTCACCGGCAACAGGTGTCCCTTGGGATCTTCACCCTCGATGTATGACATGCCCGTCATACCAGAAAAGGCAGTGATTTCTCACTGCCCTGATCCTTACTTCTCTTCTTCCTTATTTCTTGCCTTGGCTTCTTCAATGACCTTGTCTGCAACTTCCTTAGGTGCAGCCTGATATCTGTCAAAGGTAATGACATATGAGCCTCTGCCCTGTGTCATCGCTCTTAATTCGTTCTGATATGTCAGCATCTCTGCCATTGGTGCCTCGGCATTGATGATCTGGTCACCGTCATCGTTAGTCGTCATATCCATGATCAGACCTCTTCTCTTAGTGAAGTCTCCCATGATGGCGCCTGTATACTCTTCCGGTGCAGTTACAACGATTTTGCCGATAGGTTCCAGCAGAACTGGGTTTGCCTTAGGCATTGCTGCATTATAGGCAAGTCTAGCTGCTTCCTTGAAGGCAACTTCCTTGGAATCAACTGGATGATAGGAACCATCATACAGCGTTGCCTTGACACCGACGACCTTAAATCCTGCTAATGGGCCGCGCTTCATGCAGTCTCTCAAGCCCTGTTCAGTTGGCGGGAAGAACTGTTTTGGAACAGCTCCGCCGAAGACATCTTCTGCGAAGACCATATCGCCGTCCGGTTCATCACTTGGTTCAAATCTGACCCAGACATCACCGAACTGTCCAGCACCGCCGTTCTGCTTCTTATAGCGGCCCTGAGCCTCAGCCTTGCCCTTGATTGTCTCACGATACTGTACAATCGGCGTACTGGTCGTTACTTCAACCTTATACTTTGCCTTCAGCTTATCCAGGATCAAGCTGATGTGCTGATCACCGATTCCATACAGCACCTGTTCATGTGTCTCATCATTGTTGACGAAGCGGATCGTTCCATCTTCCTGCATCAGGTTGCGGATGCCAACTGACATCTTATCTTCATCTGCCTTTGTCTTAGGCCTGATGGCATATCCCAGCATTGGCTGCGGATAGTCAATATCCGGATAATGGACAACTCTGCTTCTTGTGCACAGCGTATCATTTGTTTCTGTATTCTGCAGTTTGACAACTGCACCGATATCACCGGTAAACAGCTTGCCGACACCAATCTGATATTTGCCGTTGATGACATAGATCTGTGAGATCTTCTCCATGACATCCTTTTTGGCATTATAGACCTGAGAATCACTGTTGAGCACGCCGCTCATAACTTTCAGATAAGATACTTTACCAACGAACGGGTCAATGATTGTCTTAAAAACAAAGGCACTCAATGCTTCCGTCTCATTGGTCTCCATATCCAGAGTTTCATTTTTCTGATTCAAGGCATGGACATGTCCCTTCTCAGCATAGCTTGGGAAGAACTCTGTGATCAGATCCAGCAGTCTTTCAATACCTGTCTGCTTGTCTGCTGATCCGCAGTATACAGGATGGATGTCTCCGTTCCTGACACCGATCCGCAGGCCTTTGGCAATCTCATGCTCATCAAATTCTTCACCATTGGAGAACTTCTCCAGCAGATCATCATCTGTCATCGCGATTGCTTCCGCGATCTCGTTATAGTATTCATCGACCTTCGGCTTAATGACTTCCGGTACATCCTGCGGTTCTCCCGGCTTGTCATAGTACCATGCCTTATGACGCAGGATGTTGACAGAACCAACCACTGTTCTGCCGTCAATGATCGGCAGTTCAAATAAGAAGACTGATTTGCCGAATGTATCTCTTAATTCATCAACTGTCTTGGAGAAGTCTGCATTTTCATCATCCAGCTTATTGACGAAGAAAATCGTTGGCAGCTTCTGTTTATTGACAGCATTCTTCCAAGCTCTTTCCGTTCCTGCCTCGACACCGTCCTTAGCAGAAACAACGATCAGGGCATTGTCGCCCATCATCAAGCCTGTAGCTTCTTCACCGACATAATCCATGTATCCCGGCACATCAATGAAGTTGATCTTTTTATCTTTCCATTCAACCGGAGCTAAATGGCAGTATACAGATGTTCTGCGCTTGCCTTCCTCCGAATCAAAATTCAATGCAGTTGTTCCATCATTATTTGTTCCATACTTGTCAATTTGATGATTTGTATACAGGCACGCTTCAATTAAGGAGCTCTTGCCTGCTCCGGAATGTCCTAACACAACAACATTCCGTACTTCATTTGCAAGATAATCTCTCATCGTCCCGTACCTTATTTCAAGAAGCCTTTCAGATCTTCAAAGCATTCTTTTCTGACATAGTGAATTGCCAGGTTGCCCTGATAATCCTTCTTGTCCTTGTCTGCACCTTTCGCCAATAATTCTCTGACTAGATCAGGAATTCCAATATAGGCAGCTCTCATCAATGCAGTGCATCCCTTTGCGTCTTCAGCATTTACATTTGCACCTGCATCCAGCAGTAAATTGATAATATCATCCTTATAACCCGTAACAGCTTCCATCAATGCTGTTCTGCCCTGCTCGTCCGATGCGTTGACATCTGCACCTTTAGAGATCAGATACTGCACTGTTTCTGTCTGTCCCAGCAGAGCAGCTCTCATCAATGATGTTCTGCCCTTATTATCATGTGAGTTGACATCTGCGCCAGCATGGATCAACATGCGGCAGATCTCCGTATGTCCCTTCTTTGCGGCACCCATCAGAGCTGTCTTATTATTTTTGTCACGTGCTCTCGTGTCCGCTCCATTATCGAGAAGGAATCTGACGATATCTTCATATCCTCTCTTTGCACTGCGCATCAGCGCTGTGCGTCCGTCCCCATTCGCGACATTGACATCTGCGCCTTTTGATACCTGTGCGCATACTTTGCCAAAGTCGCCGGAACCTGCTGCATCAAAGAACTCCTGATTTACCTGATCCATAATGATTTCCTCCTTTTATGATTATCAGTTTTTTGACATAAAAAGGTGAACGTAATACGCCCACCTTAAATCCAATATTTACGAGAATCACAAACCCCGTCTAAAAGCATATCAGCCGATGTATGGCTGCCCTCGAAGATAGGAAAAAAAAGCACTTCGTTTTCCATATAGACGCTCCAATCTTTTATCTTTCGGGTTACTGAATCTCTAATTCCAATATAGCAGAATTCTCTTTTCATTCAAGTAATATAAATCTCGTTTCAATGAGAAAGCATGAAAACAATTATGTAACAATGTAACCATTTTCATCCCTCCGTTTTCCACATTCCTCCGTCCTTGACCAAATACACATCAAGCATCTGATCATTGACTAAAAAGTGCACTTTTGTAACTGTGTTCATCAGCAGCTGCAGCGTCTGATCTTCCTGGACCTCATTGCGTCCCAGATAGTCCATAGCGATATGCACATTGATGTTATCGTCATCGACCAGTTCATAAGTAACACCGGTAATTGTCTGATTTGACCGCACACAGGAGATCTGCATCTTAATGATGTATCCTGTTGTCACCACCGGTTCAGCACTGATCTTTACACCAGTATGTGCGATTGTCTCCCTGACTTGAAAAGCAGTCATGATCATCACTGCAAACAGGATGGAAAGAACTGCAATCATCACTTTTTTCATAGATTTATTTTATCATGTCAGGCAAAGAAAAAAGCTGTTTTCACAGCTTAATTTATAATCTGTACTTTCTGGTACGGAATCTCGATATGATTCTCTTTAAATACTTTGAGCAGACCTTCTCGAATATCTGAAGTTGCCAGGAAATTATCACCCATATTCTTTGTACTGACAGGAAATGTGACCTGGATGCCGGAACTCTGAAATTCAGCTACTCTGATATGAATAAATTCTTTATGATCCTGTAATTCCTCCGGTGTCCTTAGATCAATGACACCTTTCGTCGTCATCACTGTTTCAGTGATCAGCTTCTTCGCTAATTCCAGATCAGTATCGTAGCTGACTGTGACATTGATGAAACGTGTATAGAAATCCTGACCAAATACTTTATTCTCCAGGACCGCAGAGTTCATCATTGAGTTTGGAATGATCATCTGTGTGTTCTCAATGGTCTGCAGCACGGTATGACGGAACGTGATCTCTTTGACAGTTCCGGAAATATTCTTTTCCGGCAGTGTGATGACATCACCGACCGAGAACGGCTGCGAGATTGCCAAGAAGAAGCCGGCAATGAAGTTGCCGAAGGTCTCCTGTGCGGCTAAGCCGATAATCACAGAGATAACGGAAGTTGCGCCCAGTACGGTGGATCCTAAGCCTGATAATGGTTCAATGGCAGAAAGGATTGAGAATGCTGCAATTGTATATACGACCGTTGTCAGAATCCTGCGGATATATACCGTCAGCATATCATTCGTATTGTTTTTATGCTTGATCTGTGAAACTGCCTTCTTGATCAGCTTGTTCACCAGCCATGCAAGCAGGATTATGAAAGCAGCCCTGAACAGGAAGCTCACAAGGCCGCCGACAAAAATACCTGCGCCTATAATTGTTGATTCTGCTGTATCCATATTGTCTCCTTATTTTAGTTCATCACTGTATGCCTTCCATGCAGGCATGTTCTTCTCCACAATGCTGTAGAACTGTCTGCCGTGGTTTGGCACCAGGATATGCACATATTCATGAAGCAGCACATAGTCCAGACATTCGGCCGGATAATGGATCAGGCGGACGCTCATGCTGATGTGGCTGCGGGATGGCGTACAGCTTCCCCAGCGGGAAGTCATATATTTGATGGTGATCTTCGGCAGCGGTCTCTGATGTTCCATGCAGATCTTCTGATCCCATTCACCGCGGCGCTCATTGATCATCGCCTTCAACATTTTAGCACCTTCTCGATAAAATACTCTTTCTCTTTCCTGCGGGGTATTTTCCTTCAGGAAAAAGATGATCGTATTTGATTCTTCATCGATGAACATAAAGCTCTTATGAGACTCAACTGTCTCAATGCGGTACTCATGTCCGAGCCAGGAAGCATTCTGTCCATCCAGTCCTGTTTTCAAAGCAGACTGGCGCTTCTTGATGGTCTGTTCATTCTTCTGAATCCATGACCCCTTCTCAAGAATAAAGGATCTGACATCATTCTGATTGACCCATCTCGGGCAGGTCACATGCAGGCTTCCGTCCTCGTTGACCCTGAGATACATATTCCGATTTCGCTTGTATTCTATATAGACTGGGCGCTGCTGCCCAGCAACTGTAATCTCCATGTTTGCTCTCCTGATTTGTTCTATTATATCTCTATATATAATGCTTGCATTCCCTTTCTCTTTGCGGTAATATAATCAAGCATCTGGCGGCTATGGTGAAGTTGGTTAACACACTGGATTGTGGCTCCAGCACTCGTGGGTTCGAGTCCCACTAGTCGCCCTGATACCTAAAACAAGAAAGGCTTAACAAAGCCTTTTTTTATATTATTTTGCGATTTTTACGAAAATTTTCATGGAATGCGCACTTTTGTCATCAATTTGAAAAGGCTTGAAGGAACCTTTTTATCATGTTTTCGTACCGTCTTTGATGCCCTGCAGATACCTTGTCATTGCGGAATCGTTGACGAGGGATGCCTCTTGGGAAGTGGAATACGGATCAGAGGAAGGATAGAACTTGAGAATGCCTGTGCTTTCAGCCAGGTTCAATAAATCTAAGTCTGTTCTCTGGACTGCCAGCTCCATTAAATATGGGACTCCGCTGCTTTTCTTATCATTCAGGGCAAGTCCCTGGTGATCCTTGATGCTGATGACTCTGGCATTCTGGATCAGAATGCCCGTAATCGGTGTATTCTGTCTTGCATCAATACTGACATGGACATCGACGCGCTCGCCCTCAACAATGGAACCTAAGGAAGCCACATCCACCTGCACACCATAGGATGTCTCGCCTTCTTTCAGCTGCAGCTGAGCATGATCCGGCAGGTCTTTCTCATCATGCAGCATATGTTTATAGAAGACCGATCCTGCTGGAATCATCCCCTGAATCTCCGTGTATTTGCCAACGATATCTTCCTTCCTGCTAAAAGTGTTATCGATGAGATAATCTGAAGCAATCTCCACCGCCACCAGATCATTCTCAGTGATCTGGGTCCTTGGCAGGATATCCTGCGCCGCGATATACGTAGTGACTAGATTCAACTTTGCCTTCATGCAGATCTGGAACAAGATATAATTCAATCCTAATATCATACCGGCGGAGGCGATACAGGCTATGATTTTCAATACAATCGTTCTTTTCATATAATGCCTTCTTCTGTGTTTATATACAGAAAAAGAGCGTTGATTCTCAAAAAATACCGAATCTCTTCGGTATTTCAGCTGCGCTGTGTCTCAATCAGATACAGCACATCATTGACTGGCAGGAAGCGGTCCTCTTTGCTGCAGCTGACCTCCATCACCTCGTGCCCATTGATCAAGCGCATCCGGTAAAAGCGGCCTCTGCAGATGTCATGATTCTTGGCATAGATCAGAACTGCTTTGCCTAAATATGGTTCTACTTCATACCTTTTCATCTGCTTTGTCCTCTTTTCTTACCTTATATATACAGAAGATTTTTTAAGAATCGTTGACTGACAGGTGATGTTTTCATGAAAAAGACCTTCCGCAGAAGGTCTTATCATTCTTATATTCCAGGATGCTCAGCAAGATACTTGCGGATAGCTTCCTTGGCATCTGGTTTGCTTGGAGCACACTGTTCAATTTCGCTCTCACCAGCAACCAGCTTGGCAGCCATACCGGCACAGCCAGGATTTCCACAGCCGCCGCAGTTGTAGCCCGGCAGCAGTGCAAGAACATCTTCAACTCTGCTGTCTGACCTGACATAGAATTTCTTTGATGCGAAGCCGAGCACAGCCCCAAGGACAGCACCTAAGATCAGCATCAATACGAATGCCTTAATGATTACCATCATTTTCCTCTTTTCTTATTGGTTTCACTCTCGAAGTACAATCAGCTAAGCCGCAGCTCCCGCAGTCAGGTGTCAGATTCTCACAGCCCTTTGGAACCGGAGTATGTTTGTTCTTAACAAACAGATAAGCATTAAGAACAAACAGGCCTATGATGATCAGAATTGCAATAACGACGTTCATTGGTTATCCTACAAGTCCAGCAAGAGAAGAGAACGCGATTGCCATGATACCAGCAACAACAAAGGCGATAGGATTGCCTTTGAACGGCTTAGGAATATTGTTTCCCTGAAGCCTTTCACGGATTGTAGCAAAGATGACCAGCATCAACATAAAGCCTGCCGGAGTAGCAACAGAATTGACCATTGTCTGGAAGATATCATAGCTCTTTGTAATATTTTCCTGTGCAACATAGAGAACTGTGCAATTTGTTGTGATTAACGGCAGATAAATGCCAAGCTGTTTATACAGGACAGGAGAATTCTTCTTCAGGAACAATTCAACGAACTGTACGAAGGCAGCAATGAGCAGAATGAATGTAATCAGTTCCATGTATTCAAGATCAAGAGGTACTAAGACAAAGTAGTATAAGCACCATGATAATACGGAAGCGCCGAAGATGACGAAGATGACAGCAGCACCCATACCGATGGCAGAATCCAGCTTGGTGGATACACCCATGAACGGACACATGCCTAAGAACTTAGTCAGAACGATGTTATTAATCAGCATTGCGCTGATGAACAAGGCAAATAGATTCATGATTACTTAGCCTCCTTCTTGTTAGACTTCTTAGCAACACTCTCTTTATAAACTGCAACCGCAGCAGCTAAGCAGGCAAATGTGAAGAATGAACCTGTTTCGCCAGTCATGAACGGAATTGTATAAGATTCCGGAATGATTCTAACTGAGAAGATTGCTGCATTTGTAAATGGATTGGACAGCGCCAGAACGCCTGTGCCGAGGATCTGTCTGATCAGAGCCATGCAGAGCAGGGAACATGTGTAGGCAAGTCCCATCTGCAGGCCGTCTAGTGCAGATTCACCGACAGTATGACTGCAGGCGAATGCTTCCGCTCTGCCGAGGATGATGCAGTTGACAACAATCAAGGATAAGAATGCACCCAATGCTGAATACAGGTCTGGTGTATAAGCATGCATGAACATTTCCAGGATGGTGACCAGCGTTGCAATGACAACGATGTAGACAGGGATGTGAATGTCATCCGGTGTGATCTTGGCAATCATTGAAATAACAATGTTGGAAAGGACCAGGACAACGATGACGCCAACACCCATGCCTAATGCATTGTTGATGGATGTAGAAATAGCTAAGGTGGAACAAATGCCGAGATACAGACCAAAGACTGGATTCTCAGTGATCAGCTTTGAGAAAAAGCTCTGCTTATTTGTATTGTTTTCGCTCATAAGTGACCTCCTTATTTACCAGCAGCCGCATTCAATGCAGCAGCTGCCATGCCCTTAACGGCCTTTGATGTATAAGTTGCACCTGACATTGCATCAACGGAGGAATCCAATGTTGCACCATTGAAGACAGACGCATCAGAATACCATGTATCACCAACACCATCGCCCTTATCTGCACCAGTCAGATCAGTAATGGAAACAATTGCGCCATCCTTGACAGTGATTGTTGCGGATACTGCAGCATTGGAGAAGCCGGTTGCCTTGCATGCATACACACCATCAGAAGATGCTGTGCAGGATGCATTGGCACTTGTGTAGTCACCAGTACCCAATGTATCAGATGTAGTTGTTGATGAAGATGACTTTGCAGTTGCACCGCTGGAAGCAGTTGCACCGCTTGTCGTGGAAGCAGAAGCAGTTGCTGCTGAAGTGGAAGTGGAAGCTGTACCGCCGTTGAGGGCAGCAGCAGCCATCGCCTGAATTGCCTTTGAAGTATAGGTTGCACCAGACTCAACATCGACTGTGCTCTTTAATGTAGCACCTGCATAGGATGATAATGCACCATCCTTGAACAGATCATCGCCGACACCGTCGCCGTCATCAGCACCTGCCAGATCAGTGATGGAAACAATTGCACCATCCTTCACTGTGACTGTTGCTGTAACTGTTCCGTTGAAGCCCTTTGCCTGACAGGAATAGACACCTTCACTGCTGACCTTGCAGGATGCATTCTGTGAAGAGAAATTTGTCTCTCCCAGTGTTCCTGAAGACGCAGCAGATGCTGTTGCTGCAGCTGTTGCAGATGGTGAAGCTGTAATGCCTTCAATCTGATTGAAGATTGCTTCTGCCTGTGCAACTGCATTCTTTACTGCTGTTGTTGTAATTGTTGCACCAGAGATCAGAGGCATGTCATCAGAAGAAGTCAGCTTGGTTACCTGATCAATGTAATTCTGTTCGAAAGCAAGGGAACCCTTGCCGGAAGTCTCATTCTGTTCCAGAGCCATATAGCCTGCAATTGTACCGTCAGTATTGAAGGCAATTGCAAACTTGAAGCCGGAAGAACTGTAACCTGTATTATGAAGTGTGAAGATATATCCTTTCCCTTCTGCTTCATATACACCGTCTACCAGAGTGTATTCGCTGGTGACATATTTTGTTGTGACATCTGTGAAGGATGCACCTGGGTAGAACTGATCCAGTGTTGTCTTTACTGCAGCAATTGCATTCTCCTCAATGATTGGCTTGGTAACAGCATTAGCTGCTGCTAAGCAGGCACCTGCAAGTGCACAGACGACTGACAGAAGGATTGTCTTATATGTACTAGAATTCTTATCCATATTTCCGACCTCCTCACATCACACTGACATTGCTGTCAGCCTGTTCAACAATTGCTGGAGCCGTACTGCTGGCTGCCGTTGCTTCCTTATGTGTCAGCAGTGCACCGACAAAGAATGTCGTTGCAACTGCGATTGCACAGATGATAATGGCACGCTTTGCAAACTTTGATGCATTCTTGATCTGGTTTCCGGAGAAAGCCTTATCAATTGCAGGTGTCAGCATGTTCATTAACAAAATAGAGAACAGGACACCATCCGGCAGATTGCTTCTCCAGCGGATGACCAGTGTCAGGCAGGCCGTGCAGACGCCGAACACTACGCGTCCGCCGACTGTAACAGGTGTTGATACTGGATCTGTCATCATAAAGACAGCTCCGAATAATACGCCTCCGCTGATGACATTGAAAATGCCGTATTCAAAGCCAGCACCCTTGGCAAGGCCAACGATACCAGAAATGACAAATACTGTAACAAGATAGCTGACACTCAGATGCCAGTCAATATCCTTCTTCCATAATAAGAACAGGAAGCAGAGGATCAGAAGCAATGCGCAGCTGCCGCCGATAACAGAAGAGTAATTTCCTAAGAAGAAGCTCTTCAGTCCGCCAAACTGTGTCAGGAAGGCATTGAAAGCAGTGGAATCCATGATCCAGCCGGAAGATTTGATCGTTGTAATCGGTGTTGCACCAGTGGAGATGTCAGAAGCAACGCTTGCGCTGAATGTATTCATGATCAATGCTTCACCGAAAGCTGCTGGGTTGAAGATATTCTGACCGAAGCCGCCGAATACCATCTTGCCAAAGACAACAGCTACGATTGTTGCCACGATGACAGCATAGTAGCTGACCTCAAGACGTGTGATCAATACAAGGATCAATGCTGTGACCCAGCCGTAAGAATGGAATATCTCCTTCCAGTCCTTGCCAGTAGCCTTGAACCAGATTGCTTCTGTTGCTTCTGCTGTAATGACTGCAAACAGAGCCATCAGAGCAACTCTCAATCCATATGCAGCACCATAGGATACGCTGTACCATACGATGGCAAATAACAGAACTGCCAGCAGACAAAGAGTTACATCCAGCATGATGCTGGAAGTGCTCTGTTCTGTACGGTAGTTCGGGGATGGTCTAAATGAAAACTTCATGCTTATTTGCCTCCCTTAGCTTTTTTCTCATTCTGCATCTTCAGCTGTACCTGTCTCTTGCCCTTACGTACATTTTCAGTAACGTCGATTTTAGACGGACATACATATGTGCAGAGTCCACACTCGATGCAGTCCATAACAGACAGCCTCTCCAATGTAGGCACGCTCATTAACTTAGCTGCTCTTGCAATATTAACTGGTTCCAGACCAGACGGACAATGCTCTGTGCACTTCCCGCATCTCAAGCAGGCTACTTCATCCTTCGGTTCATCGATCATGACCGTCAGACCATTATTCTGCGGGCAGATTGCAAACTGATCATTCGGAATCGTCTTGCCCATCATAGGTCCGCCGGCAATCAGCAGAACATTTTCAACACCATCTTTATAACCGCCGACGGCATCAATGACCTCATGTGCCTTTGTTCCAATTGGAACAATGATATTCTGCGGATTCTTAATTGCATTGCCAGATACGGTAAGGATTTTTTCAGTGATCGGCTTGCCGTTGATCAATGCATTGCCTAAGGCAATTGCGGTTGAAGCATTGTTCAGGATGCATCCTGCTTCCATTGGCAGCTTGTCATAACGTCTGCCTGTCAGTACATAGACAAGGACACGCTCCCATCCGTTTGGATACTTATCCTCAACGGTACGTACTTCAATTGGTGTTCCTTCAAAGGTAGACTTCAGAGCAGCAATCTGATCCTTCTTGTCTTCCTTGATGGCAATGCATCCCTTCTCTGCCATTGACAGTTTGAACAGTGCCAGCACACCAGTCTTCAGTAAAGACAGATTTGCTTCAATGTTCTTATAGTCAGAAGTCAGAAATGGTTCACATTCTACTGCATTCACAATGAACAGCTTGACGTTCTCAGGCTTCATATACTTGACGTATGTAGGGAATCCTGCACCGCCCAGTCCAAGCATGCCTGCATTCTTCACGAAATCAAGCAGTTCTTCTCTGCTTGCCTTTTCGTAATCGAATTCAGCAAAAGCACGCACTGTTGTGTACTTGTGATCATTCTGGATTCTTAAGTGATCTCCCTGCCCCATGCCAGAAGTCATGAATTTTTCTACACCGGTAACTGTACCAGATACTGGCGAGAAGATTGGCAGATAAAAATGATCGTTTCTTTCCGCGATCTTTGTACCGACTTTCACTTCATCACCCACATTAACGAGTGGTGTGCATGGTGTAACGCCATTATATAGCGGCACCCATACAACATCCGGATCCATTGACTTCAGGACTTCCTTGCCCATCGTCAGATCCTTATGTCCATTGAGGTGTTCGTTCATCGGTCCCTGTAAAAATGACATATGGTCTCCTCCCATCAAAACAGTTGAAATTATAGCATCTTTTTCTTTATTAATATATGAAACTGTACGTGTTATCACTAGTTATTTTGCTAACAAAGTCCCTAGAATCAGGCTCATGCAGTCCGTTTTATACATATCCCCTCATTTGTTCAACTGAGCAAGTGTTAGGCAGTTTTTTAAAGTTCTGCTATAATCGGTCAATATGAAAAAGAAAAACATACTAAAACTGATGCTGGCTGCCTCTGTGCTGACCGGCTGCACCTCCACTTCCTCTGCCGCTGCAACAACAGCGGCATCTACAAGCGAGGTCTATAAGAACACGGATCTTGCTGCAGGTATCTTTGATACTACATATGCATATCAGGAAGCACCAAAGACTGATCAAAGTGCTGACAACTATCAGTATTCGCTGACTCAGCTGAAAGAGTACAGCGACCTGTATGACATCTACAACAACTATGACGGCATCAATAATCTGAAGACCATCAATGACAATGCAGGCATTGCCCCGGTCAAGGTTGATCAGAAGATCATTGACATGCTGCTGCTGGCAAAGCAGTTCTATACCTATTCTGACGGTGAATTTGACATCACTATGGGCGCTCTGCTTAAAATATGGCATACCTACCGTGAAGCAGGCATCACTTTGAATGAACAGGGACAGAATGCACCGGTCCCAACAGAAGCTGAACTCGAAGCAGTCAAGAACTACCATGGCTGGGATAAAGTCATCATTGATGATGATGCAGATACTGTTTACATCACTGATCCGAATGTTTCCCTGGATGTCGGCGGCATTGCCAAGGGCTATGCAACAGAACAGGTCGCTGCTGACATGGAGAACAATAAAGGTGTCGGCGGAGGCTATCTGAATGTCGGCCGCAACATCCGCTTACTGGGCGGCAAGACAGACGGCTCTGCATGGCGCATCGGCATTACTGATCCAGCCAGCACGACCGGTGATTCCCTCTTGGCGCTGGATGTTCCTAATTCCTATTCTGTCGTCACTTCCGGTGACTACGAGCGCTACTATACAGGTGTTGACGGCAACCGCTATTCTCATATTATCGATCCGCAGACATTGTTCCCAGCAACGTATTACCACAGCGTCAGCATTATCACAGATGATTCCGGCGTCGCTGACTGTCTGTCCACAACGTTATTTACAATGACCATTGCCGACGGCAAGAAGGCATTGGCTGCATATGAAGCTGCGACAGGCAAGAAAGTCTCGGTTGTCTGGATCATGGATCAGAACAAGACACAGGGTGAAGCCGGCAAGAATGCAGGCAGCTACTTTGTAGCCTATACGGATGATCTGGAAAGTACTTTGATATGGTATTGATTGAAGTACTGCAGGATTCCTTCAGTGATGTCCTGAAGATTATTCCCTTCTTATTTGTCATCTATCTGTTCCTTGAATTCATGGAACATGAAGCCGGGCATAAAATGGAGCACTTCCTGGAGAAGCACCGCCGGGCAAACCCAATCATGGGTGCTGTCCTTGGCCTGCTTCCTTCCTGCGGCTTTGCCGGTGCTGCTTCTTCCTTATTTGCGACCGGCGTCATCTCAGCTGGTACATTGATTGCCGTTTACTTATCAAGTTCGGATGAAATGCTTTCCATCATGATCTCAATGCAGGCACCGTTTGACAAGATCTGGCCGATCCTGCTGGTCAAGCTGATTGTCGCTGTCATTGCCGGGGTATTGATTGATCTGCTTGTATTTGCCAGGAAGCAGAAGAATATCGATGTCGAAGAATTCTGTGAACGTGAACACGACGATCACTCCCACGGCATCTTCTATTCCGCGCTCATGCATACAGTGCAGGTCACAGTATGGCTGTTTGTCATCACCGTCGTCTTCAATCTGATTGTTGAATGGATCGGACAGAATAATCTGCAGAGCTTTGTTGCCGCGTATCCGAATCAGTCTGTTCTGGTTTCGACACTGGTGGGCATGATTCCATCCTGTGCATCATCCATCTTATTGACGAAGATGTATCTTGACGGTGTCATCGGCTTTGCGGCTGTCTGTGCAGGTCTTCTGGTCAATGCCGGCACCGGCATGATGGTCCTTTGGAGAGTCAATCCCAACATGAAGGAGAACTTCAAGATCATGTTCATGACATGGATCTGCGGCTTAGCCGGCGGACTCATTATTGAACTGATCATGAAATTGGCTGCATAAAATACCTCACCGCAATTCTGCGATGAGGTATTTTTTATTCGGGCAGATACCAATAGGAGCTGAGCTGATACATATAGGTATATGAACCCCTAGGCATCTGCGTCAGGGCATTGAAGACATTATAGTAATCGCCTGCTCCCATCGTAAGGCATATCGTACCAAAAATCAGCACAGCGGAAAGGCTGGGCGTCAGCATTCCAATCACATAAGGAATCACTCCAAAGATGATATTCGGCAGCAGAGACATCCAGATGAATCTCGTTTTTGACATTGTTTCCGTACCTGTCACAAACATCATTCCATTTCTGAAATTCGTATACAGATACACATCTTTTTGAAAACACAATGCGTGGAGCAGTTCATGCGGAAGACCTGAAAGAATCGCAGCGATGCAGCCAATCATGAAGCCCTGATCATCAATTCGAGTTCCACTGCGCAGCAAGGCAGGAACGCCAAACACAACAAGCAGTGCCATGGCAAGCAGATTGGCAGTCAAAGCCATCTGTTTCTCAGTTCCTGCTTCACTGAACTTCACAGCATTGGGCATATGTTCACCATGCGGAAGTGATTGTGGATCCAGATTATATTTACCACAGTAATGAAGCTTCATCGTCAGTCTCCTGTATTCTGCAGTTATTATATCAAATCACTTTTCAGATACAAAAAAACTTCCCGCAGGAAGTTTACAGGCTCTCCGGTGCTGCATCCGCTGCCGGCAGTGTACGGAAGAAGACAATCAGGAATGGGATTGTTGTTAGTGCAGATATAATCTCACTGGTGCTCTGTGACATCTCCAAGCCATTCAGTCCCATCAGCCAGCTCATCAGCAGAACAGTCGGGATCAGTACAAGGCCGCTGCGCAGCACTGCCAAGAAGGTCGCCGCTGCACTTTTGCCAATGGACTGGAACAGCATGTTGCCGTACATCGAAATCGGCATCAGCACCAATGAAATGCACTGCCATCTCATCGCCGCCGCACCAATCCTTGTGACATCAGGATCATCACGGAAGAACGACACAAAGGTCTCTGCATTCATGAAAGCCAGTATACTCAGAACAATCATCAGCACTGTCCCCAGCTTCAAGGCAAACATAAAGCCGTCTCTGACTCGTTTATATTTTCTGGCTCCATAGTTGAAAGCTGATACAGGCTGAAAGCCCTGGCCGATGCCAATGGCAACGCAGAACAGGAAATTGACAATTCTGGTAACAATTGATATTGCCGCAACAGCTGCATCCCCATAAGGACCAGCACATCCATTCAAGACCATGGTAGAAACACTGTTCAGTCCCTGACGGGCTAAGGAAGGCATGCCGGTCATTACAATATTTGTGAAGACATTCCAATTTCTTGTAAAGTACTTGATATGCATCTTTGACTGCGTCTTCCCCTGCAGATACGGCAGCAGAAGAATGAACATTGAAATATACTGTGTGACTGTTGTCGACAGGCCCGCACCCGCAATGCCCATATGAAAAATATTGACTAAGATATAATCACCGAAGATATTCAGGATGCCTCCGGCAGTCAGGCCAAACATAGCAAAGACTGCTTTTCCTTCATAGCGCAGTATGTTGTTCATGACACAGGAAGATGTCATCGCCGGACCGGCAATCAGAATATAGAATGCATAGATTCTTGCATAAGGAAGAATGGTATCTGTACTGCCAAGCAGTCTCATCAATGGATCCATGAAGGCAAAGCCGATGCCCATGACAAGCAGACCGGCTAGAATGGATGACCAGAAAGATGTACTGGCAAATTCACGTGCCGCATCAACATTGCGGTCTCCCAACTGGCGGGCAATATTGGAACCTGCCCCATGTCCGAACATGAAGCCGAAGGCCTGCAGGATTGCCATCAGGCCAAAGACAATGCCGGTCGCACCGGAAGCACTGGTGGAGATTGTACCTACAAAATATGTATCTGCCATATTGTAGATACTGGTGACAAGCATGGAAATTACTGTCGGCACACCTAAAGAAAGAATCAGTCTTCCCACTGGCGTCTCAGTCATTTTGATGTACTGTTTTTTTTGTTCGTCTTCCATAACGTTGCAATGATAACGCGAATCAATTCATTTGTCACACATTACTTTTATCAACTATTTTTATCCTGTTCTTCCAAGACTTCTGCACATTCATGAAGATGCTGTGTGATTGGAAGATGCTGCGGACATGCATTCTCGCACTGATGGCAGCTGATGCAGTCAGAGGCACGGTGTCCTGTGGAAGCAGCAGACTGATAGGCAGACACTGCTTCTTCCTTCTGGCCATTGCCTAAATATTTGTTCATCGCTGCAAAGATCTCCGGAATTGGAATATGCTTTGGACACCCTTCCGTACAGTAATGACACGCGGTGCAGGCAATTGCCGATGATCTGCCAAGGATCTTCTGAGCTTCCCGGATGATTGTTTGTTCTTCATCATTGAGCGGCTTGAAATCCTTCATATAAGACAGATTATCCTGCATCTGTTCAACGTTGGACATGCCTGAAAGAACTGTCAGCACTCCATCCAGAGACGCCGCAAACCGGATAGCCCAGGATGCGCAGGACATGTCAGGATGATATGCCTTGAACAATGCCTGTACTTCCTTCGGCGGATTGGCAAGTCTGCCTCCCTTGACCGGTTCCATGATGACAATCTTTTTGCCGTACTTTTTGGCAGTCTCATAGTTGGCTCTGGATGTCACAGAGGGATTCTCCCAGTCAGCATAGTTGATCTGCAGCTGTACAAAATCGACTTCCGGATGTTCTCTCAGCAGCTGGTCAAGAAGCTGCGGTCCGCCATGAAAGGAGAAGCCGACATTCTTAATGAGCCCCTTCTCCTTCTGTTCTTTAACAAATTCCCAGATGTGGAACTTTTCATACTTCTTATAGTTATTCTCCATCAATGCATGGAGCAGATAATAGTCAAAATATCCAGCACCCGTTCTCTCAAGACTGGTAGTGAACTGCTTTTTGGCTGCTTTCTCATTTGGTGCCAGCAGGAAAGCATTCAGCTTGGTCGCCAGTGTATAGGATTCCCTTGGATAACGATCGACGAGTGCCTTTTTAATAGAAGCTTCTGAACCAACATAAATAAATGCTGTATCAAAATATGTAAATCCTTCCTTCATGAAGAGATCCACCATTTCCTTGACCTGATCAACATCTGTCATCAGCATCTTTCTCGGCAGCCTCATTAAGCCAAATCCAAGTTTTTTCGTCTCTGTCATAAGTACTCCTCTTTCTTGTCAAAGTGCTCTTCTTCTATTGTACATAAAGAAAATCCTTTATGATAATCATTGATTCCGTCATCATCGATTGTATAGGCATACATAATTCTCCAATTATCATGATTCAAAAAAAGAAGGCATATGCCTTCTTTCGGTCAACGTTTGATGATCTTTGGTGCTTCAAACGGCACAACATCTTTGACTGCCTGCGCGGCATCGATGCGATCTTCATCATTGTCCAGGTCAATCAGGATATATTTTCTGTTTCCCATGCCGAGTTCATTCATATAGGCAAGCTGACGCAGGCCGTGTCTGGACTCAACTCTTTCCACAAAATCATGATGATCCTTCTCGTTCATTGACCAGATCATGTCAATAGATGCCTGATCAACCGCACAGATATCCAGGGATGCTAAGATGCCGACATTCGGTGTGACAACCGGAGCCGCCTGGATGCCTTCACAGTCACAGGATACTGACATATTACGCATGACATTGATGAATGCAATATTCCTGCCGAAGTGGTCTACGGTTGCCTTGCTGGATTCGGTAAAGCGCTCCATGAATTCTTCTTCCTTGATATCCCACATGTTCGGCTGGCCTGGTGTCGTATGGATCTCCTTCTTGCCGATGCGTCCGTCTGCACAGCCAATGCCGATGTTCTTGTTGGAACCGCCGAAGCCGCCCTGCGTATGCCCTTTGAAATGAGTCAGGACAAGCATGGAATCATAGTTCAGTTCATGGCTGCCGACATGCATCTCCTTGAACCACTTGCCGCCGCTGACAGGCAATGCTGATGTCCCATCTTCCTCCATGATGTCTACCGGGCAGAATGTCCACCCATTGACCTTCAATGTCTCACGATGTTCTGCAGTTGTATACCTGTCACCGTCATAGTATGTATTTGTCTCAACAATTGTTCCGTTTGGAATCTCATTCTTCATCAGATCCTCGACCCATGGGCGGGGCAGGATATTCGGTCCATGCTTTTCACCTGTATGGAGCTTGACTGCAATATTTCCGCTCAGTACTGAATTGATCTTCTCATATGCCTTCTTCAGACCAGCTGCGGAAAGATCCCGTGTAAAGTAAACAACGGATTCCTCACCTGTTCTTTGGTCGTACGGAAGAAACTTGTCGCCGTCTTTTCCCGGCATGATTTTCTTATCTGTCATATGTTTGATCTCCTTCAGTTATTATAGCATTCCCGTCAATGCATTATTTCTGTATGACTATGCTTTTTCGGTATCTGACAGTTGCCTGAAAGGAATGAAAAAAAGAAGATGCACAAAGCACCTTCTTTCAGAATTACTTTTCGTATCCAGGCTTGCCGAGGAGTCTGAACATGTTCTTCTTATAGATTTCAACACCCGGCTGGTTGAATGGGTTGATGTCGATCATATAGCATGTCATTGCTGTTGCCAGGAAGAAGAAGTAGCAGAGATAGCCGAAGCTGTATTCCTTCATATCAGGAATCGAGATGACTAAGTTAGGAACATTTCCTGCTTCGACATGCGCTTCAATGGTTCCCTTTTCTGCCATCTTGTTGACCCAGTCATATGACTTGCCAGTCAGATAGTTCATGTTGTCCAGATTTGCTTCATCGGATTCAACATTGAGGTCCAGGGTTGGCTTTTCAACTTCAAGAACTGTCTCAAACAGGACCTTCTTGCCCTGCTGGATGAACTGTCCAAGTGAATGCAGGTCTGTCGAGAAGCATGCACTGTCCGGCAGAATGCCTTTGCCGTCTTTGCCTTCGGACTCACCTAACAGCTGCTTCCACCACTCAGCAAGCATCTGCATCTGTGGTTCATAAGTAACGAACATTTCAACGTTGTATCCAGCATTCTGCATGATTCTTCTTGTGACTGCATACTGATATGCAGGGTTCTTGGAAAGATCAGCAGTATTGAGATCGTTGTATGCATCATGAAGTCCTTCAAATACCTTGCGGATATCGATGCCGGCAATTGCCATCGGAACTAATCCGACTGGGGTAATGACGGAATAACGGCCGCCGATATCATCCGGAATGACAAATGTCTCATAGCCTTCCTGATCTGCCAGCGTCTTCAATGCACCTTTAGCCTTGTCAGTTGTAGCGATGATTCTTGTCTTAGCTTCTTCCTTGCCGTACTTCTGCTCCATGAATTCACGAAGGACTCTGAAAGCAAGTGCTGTTTCTGTCGTTGTACCGGACTTGGAAACAACATTCAGGACAACTGACTTATCCTTGATGTGTGCCATGACCTGAGATACATATGTAGATGAGAATGTATTGCCAATGTAGATGACTTCTGTCTGATTGTCAGGATAGAGGCCGTTGATCATCTCAATGGCTGCTCTGGCTCCTAAATAAGATCCGCCGATTCCGCATACAATCAATACTTCTGCTTTGTCCTTGACTCTTTCTGCTGTCTTGATGATTCTTTCGAATTCATCCTTGTCATAGGATACAGGCCATTCGACCCATCCCATGTAGTCATTGCCGGCACCCGTTCTCTTACGGATTGCCTCGTGAAGCTGTGTTACTTTGTCCTGATAGGAAGATATCTCTTCCTTCAGCAGACCGTGTGATGCATCAAACTTCATTGTCATGTAATATCTCTCCTTTTGCATCTGCAATCCATTGATCCATATTTGCGGCAATGGATTGAAAACCAATTTTCATTGAAGGCAGGGTTGCCTTTACGAACGGCACCTGCTTCCTTCTGTTGCGCACCCGGCTTCGATTCAGAGCTTTAATGGAAAGCCTTGCCTGGTTCGTTTTATTATCAAAGTCAATGATCTTCACTTTTACTGTATCACCAACTTTAATAAACTGATTGATGTCTTTGATAAAGCCGTCTGATATTTCCGATATGTGGATCAGGCCGGTCGTATGCTTGTCCAGGCTTACAAAAGCGCCGTACGGCTGTATCCCTGTTACTTTTCCTTCAACGATCTGTCCTGTTTGATAACTCATTTGCAATTTCTCCGGACTAAGTATACCACGGAATACACTCCGACGTGTTATACTTTACCAGGGGATAACCTAATATGATGTTGAAAACGATGTATATTTTCTGGTCCTCGTTAGTATCAGCTGCCTTAGCACAGCTGTTGAAACCTGTGATCTATTATTTCTTTATCGGCCATAAATGGCAGCCTACCCGCGTCAAGGACAGCGGCGGTTTTCCGTCGTCTCACTCGGCCATGGTCACGGCTCTTGCTTTATCTGTGGGCCTGCAGGAGCGATTCTCTTCCCCTTTATTTGCCGTTACCCTGACAGTTGCCTGCATCGTCATCTATGATGCGGCCAACGTGAGGTATTATAGTGGACAAAATGCAAAAGTTACGCGACAATTAGTCAAGGATTTACAAGAAGATCACCCGGAAGATTTCAATGATCCGATCTATTCCCTCAAGCTGAAAGATGTTCTCGGCCACAAATGGAAGGAAGTCATTGGCGGTATGGTGCTTGGTGTAGCAGTCGCATTATTCTTCCACTGGTACCTTTAGAACTGAGGAAATATGAACAGAGACGAAGAAGAACAAAAGATCAACGAAGAGATTGACGAAACGATCAAGGGACATGAAATTCCAGCTCCTGCACAGCCTGCCAAGGAAGCAGCTCCTGTCATTGACAAGACCCAGCTGGCTACTGATCCCGAAACATTAAAAGCACTGCAGAATGCAGAAGGAACTTTGGAAAGACAGGATCTGCTTGACCGCATCCAGCATACCCTGAACAAAATCAGACCATATATTCAGGCAGACGGCGGCGATGTTCAGCTCATTGACTATAAGGATGGCATTGTCACAGTATCCATGCTGGGTGCGTGTGCCGGCTGTATGGCAATCGATGCTACACTGACGGACGGCATTCAGGCAATTCTGATTGATGAAGTGCCGGAAGTAGTCAAGGTACAGATGCTGGAAGCCAATCCTTACGGATATTCAGAGATGTAATGAACAGGAGAAATCCTGTTTTTCTTTTGTAAGATGTATATTTTATAAAAATATTGTAATTCAGAACTATTTTATGGATTTTTATTCTGATTTCTGCAATATTTTTCTTTTTTCTCAGATATTTTTTGAATTTTTTTCAATATTTTCCGTTTTTGAATTGACTGTGTATCGGAATTGAAATAAAGTTTTCAGGAGAAAAGGAGAATATCAATGCCTACACCTTATGAAGGTTTTGGTTCACTCGTCTTCAATGAAGATGAGATGAAGGACAGACTTCCTGGTCCAGTCTATGATTCTTGGAAGAAAACTGTTTCAAATGAAGGTATGCTCGATCGTCCGACTGCAGATGCAATTGCACATGCAATGAAGAGATGGGCAATGGAACAGGGTGTCACTCATTTTACCCACTGGTTCCAGCCGATGACAGGCGGCACTGCTGAAAAGCATGACGCATTTCTAGAGCCTGATGAACATGGCGAGCCGATTGCACGCTTCTCAGGGAAGATGCTGATCAAGGGAGAACCTGACGCATCCAGCTTCCCTTCCGGCGGCTTAAGAGCTACGTTTGAAGCAAGAGGATACACCTATTGGGATGTTACATCCCCAGTATTCATCAAAGAGAATGTATTATGCATTCCGACCATCTTCGTATCCTACAATGGTGAAGCATTGGATAAGAAAGAACCTTTATTGAAGTCATTGGAAGTCCTGAGCAGATCTGCAACCAGACTGGTCAACATCTTCGGCGACAAGGAAGTCAAGTCCTGCGATATCTCCGTAGGCCTGGAACAGGAATACTTCCTGATCGATAAAGAATATTTTGATAAGCGTCTTGACTTAAAGCTGACCGGAAGGACCTTGTTCGGCACCCCGGCAACTAAGAGACAGGAACTGGATGACCACTACTTCGGCTCCATCCCTACAAAAGTCCAGGCCTTCATGAAAGATGTCAATGAACAGCTTTGGAAGCTTGGCATCTACGCCAAGACAGAGCACAATGAAGCTGCACCGGCTCAGTTTGAGTTGGCGCCAATCTTCTGCAAAGGCAACATTGCCGTTGACCAGAATCAGGTCACGATGGATATTCTGCGCAAGACAGCTGAGAAGCATGATCTGGCATGTCTGCTCCATGAAAAGCCGTTCGACGGCATCAATGGATCCGGCAAGCATAACAACTACTCCATCATCACTGACAACGGACAGAATCTATTCGACCCAGGCAAGAAGCCGGCTGACAACATCCGCTTTCTTACTTTCATCTGTGCCTTCATCAAGGCAGTTGATGAATATCCTGTTCTGCTCCGCATGTCTGCTTCCTGTACCGGCAACGATCACCGTTTAGGTGCTCTGGAAGCTCCGCCAGCTATCATTTCCATCTTCTTAGGCTCCTATATTGAGGATATTCTCTATTCCCTTTATCAGGATCATCCTTCTCAGAAGAAAGGTAAAACGGAAGAAAAGGATGACTTCAACCCTGTCTCCGGCTTAGCCTATATCCCGCATGACAACACCGACCGCAACCGTACATCTCCTGTTGCCTTCACCGGCAATAAGTTCGAATTTAGAATGCTTGGATCCTCGATGTCCGCTTCATTTGCCAATACCGTCCTGAACTGCATCATGTCAGAAGCTCTCAATGAGATCTCAGATCAGCTGGAAGGTATCAAGTATCTGCAGGATGTCAGAGAAAAGGCACTTGATATCTGCCGCAATCTGATCCATGAACATAAGCGCATTCTGTTCTCAGGCGACGGCTACAGTGAAGAATGGGTCAAGGAAGCAAAGCGCAGAGGACTGCCGAACATTCCTTCCTTTATCGAGTCTGTTGAAATACTGCGCGACAAGAAGGTCATTGATCTGTTTACTTCGCTCGGTGTCTATACAGCTAAGGAAATCGAAGCCAACCGCAAGATCCTGGAAGAGCAGTATGACCGCATGATGGACATTGAAGTGCGTACATTGATTGAAATGGGGCGCAAGGATGTTCTGCCGGCAATGACAGCTGAATACAACTTCTATGCTGAAGCTGCCCAGAATGGAGGCAAGGATGCGCCGAAATTCCTGACCAAGAGAATGTCGCAGCTGTCTGAATTGATTGACAATGTCTATGCTGCTACAGAAAAGATGACCACGCTCTGGAAGGATGCTAATTCTTCCTGTGATGACTTCGAATGCGGCAAGAAAATCTACTATACAGTTGCACCGCAGATGGAAGTCCTGCGGAAATATATCGACCGCTATGAAGAGATTGCCTCACGTAATTTCTACAAGCTTCCGCTGTATGAAGAAATGCTGTTCAACATTTAAAAAAGAGTTCCTGCATGCATGCGGGAATTCTTTTTTTATGATTCACTTGTTTCTTCAATCAGTCTTGTTGGAACAGCTTTTTTGGCAAGTTTCTGATTCAGCTCCTGCGCAGTACGGAGGACAGCGAGAGATACTGCCGCAAATGCAAGAATGTCTGAGACAGGCATGGAATACAGTACGCCGTCAAGACCAAACCATACCGGAATCAGCAAAGTCAGACCAACCCCAAAGACAATTTCGCGCAGCAGGGACAGCGCTGTCGAAAGAAATGCCCTGCCCAGAGACTGCAGAAAAATGAACATGCCCTTATTGATGCAGGCAGGGATCATCATGCAGAGATAGATGCGGAATGCCTTCACAGCAAACGTCTGATAGTAGGCACTTTCATTTGCCGCACCGAACAGCTGCATGATTTCTGAAGGGAACACTTCTGCGATGATCAATCCAATCAAGCCCACTGCCGCTTCACTGATGATCAATGTCTTCAGGAACTGCCTGATGCGGTCCGTGCGGCCGGCCCCGCTGTTATATCCAATCAGTGGGATGCATCCTGCTGCCAGACCGACGCTGATGGAGATAATGATCTGGAAGAATTTCATCACAATGCCCAGAACAGCCATTGGAATCTGTGAATACTGTGCCTGAGAGAAGATTGGGTCAGCCAGACTGGTATGTACAATCATTGTGTTGACAGCTGCCATTGAAGCGACCACTGAGATTTGTGAAAGCAGACTTGTCATGCCCAGCGGCAGAAACACTTTATCCAATGACCATGACAGCTTGAAGACATGCTTGGCAAAATGGACACCCTTAATGCGCATCAGGTAGAGCACTGACAGAACTGCTGTTACAATCTGACCGATGACCGTTGCAACAGCCGCTCCCATCATTCCCATATGCATCGGATAGATCATGATTGGATCCAGGATAATATTGAGAACAGCTCCAATCATATTCGAGAACATTGCAAACTTCGGTGAGCCAGTGGAACGGATGATGGGATTCATCGCCTGCCCGAACATATATACCGGAATACCCATTGCAATATATGTGAAATATTCTTTTGCCAGGGTGAATGTCTTTTCATTGATGCTGGCGCCGAAGAAATTCAGCAGCTGATCCATGCATGCAAAGTAAATGAAGGTCAGAATAAGACTGACAATCACTGTCAGGACTACCGCATTGGCGATGGTCTGTCCTGCTTTCTCCGTTTCCTTTCTGCCAAAGCAAATAGAGACATAAGCACATGCGCCATCACCAATCATGACCGCAGCCGCCAGGGCAGCGACCGTTAATGGAAAGACAACGCTGTTGGCCGCATTGCCATATGAGCCCAGATAATCTGCATTGGAAATGAACAGCTGATCAACAATGTTGTAAAGAGACGCCACCAGCAGAGAAAGAATGCATGGAATGCTGTACCGACAGATCAGCCTTCCTACCTTTTCTGTTTCTAAATACCTTTGATCCATACTTTTTGTTTCACTCATTGAAACACCTCCACATAAAAAGCCGTAAGCTGGATTTACGCCTGCGGCTACACACTTTAGCTATTTAAAAAAGCGATTGTCGCAACTGGATTTACGTCGCCTGACAACTCGCTGTGTTTGTATTTTAAATCAATTTCAACATTTTCAAGCTAAAATTTCAAAAAATAAAAACGGCAGTTTGCGCCGTTTACAGACCTAAATACCGGAATGAATCTTCCTTCTGCTGCAGACGGTCGAGCTCATCCATCTTCTCATCCGTTAAGACCAACAGCAGGAATTTCTTCCGCATCTTATTCATATGACCAGGTCTGACATCATACATCTTTGACATGGAATCGAGTGAATCCCGCCGCACAAAAGTCATCCATACCAGAGCTTTGTATGCAGGAGACGGAATCAGATCAATCGTATTCTTGATCCAGTCCATACGTTCCTGGTAGTATGCTTTTCTGTCTTCCAGACGGTTCTTCTGCTCAATCAATGCAAGCAGGTTCTGTTCGTGCCGGGAAGGACTTGACCCAATCTTCTCAAGAGACGGCGAATGTACATTCTCCATCTTGATTCGAAGAACTGTCAGGCGGCCGTCAATGTTGTCGATGTGATCCTGAAAATCCAAATATCGGCGGCATTCCTCCCGAAAGGCAGTGATCTTTTCATTGTCATTCATAAATGTCAGTCCTCTTTATAATCAAGAACTGCGTGGAGCCATTTGTCCATAGAGTATTGGACCTGTCTTCTCGTGATGCCAAATTCATGGGCGATATCCACCTGTGTTCTCTCTTCTACGAACAATAAGAAAATCATCAGTTTGGCATTGGTACCGCACTGCTTTTCTATCTTCTCCAAAGTCCGGTCAACATAATCAACATCTTCCTTCATAAACTTGACCAGCTGCTCTGTCAAAGGATTCAAATACTGGACGTTCTTATACCGTACCAGATTCTCTTTTTCATTACGATATGCTCTGCAGGATGCTTTAAAAGCTTCCAGACTTTCTTTGTAATCCATCATATCAGCCCCCATCTAGTACTCATGAACAAATTACACACTCATAGAGTAACATACTTTTTGATGATTTTGTGCATTCACATTGTTTTTTGTAACGAATAAGCATATTCAAAGAATGAATAGTGTATAATCCCCATATGATGAAAATACATCAGATCCAGGTGCCTGTCGGAGGCACCCTAAATCAAGAGACGATTGCTCATAAGCTCCATTGTTCGCCAGCGGATATTTCTTCTTTTGAAATAGACCGTGAGTCTCTGGATGCCCGCGGCAGCAGTCTCCATTTTTCCTATACTGTCTATGCTTCCGTGAAAAATGAGGCAAAATATCTCCGCAGCAAAGACGTGACAAACGAAGCTAAGGAAATCTATGTGCTGCCTGAAGCACCAAAGAATACGCAGGAGCGCCCTCTTGTGGTCGGTTTCGGACCGGCCGGCATGTACTGTGCGCTGGTCTTAGCAGAATGTGGACTGCGTCCGATTGTCATTGAACGCGGCAAGGAAGTGGAAGAACGGGCGAAAGACATCGACCTGTTCTTTCAGAAAGGCATCCTGGATGAAGAGTCCAATGTCCAGTTCGGGGAAGGCGGTGCCGGTACTTTTTCTGACGGCAAGCTGACGACCCGCATCAAGAATGTCCGCATCTCGAAAGTGCTGGATGAATTTGTAGAAGCAGGTGCAGATCCGGCCATCACTTATCAGCACCGTCCTCATTTAGGGACCGATGTCCTGCGCACCATCGTCAAGAACATCCGCACGAAGATCATTTCACTGGGCGGCGAAATATACTTTGACACCAAGATGGAATCCTTATTGATCTCTGACCATCAAGTCATTGGCATCCATACATCAAAGCGCGACTTTGAGGGCAGCCATATCATCTTATGTGCCGGCCACAGTGCCTCGGATACCTATGAAGCACTCCTGAAGCAGGGTGTCATGATCGAGCAGAAAGATTTTGCGGCAGGTGTCCGTGTTGAGCACCGCCAGTCCCTGATCAATCAAAGTACATACGGCCAGTACGCCGGCCATCCAGGCCTGGGTGCTGCTTCCTATCAGCTGACCGCAAAGACAAAAGCCGGCAGAGGCGTCTATTCCTTCTGCATGTGTCCCGGCGGCGTAGTTATCCCTTCTCCGACTCATGAAAACACACTGGCTGTCAACGGCATGTCCTACAGCAGACGTGACGGTGCCAATGCCAACAGTGCTATCTTAGTGCAGATCCCGCGTTCAGACTTTGATCACGGCCATCCGCTGGATGGCTTTCAATACCAGCAGGCATTAGAAAAGCATGCCTATCGTTCCGGTTATCAGGCACCTTGCCAGAATATTGCGGATTATCTCGGCCACATCGTATCCCAGGCACCGGTCATTGCCAGCTCATTCCCACGTGGCATTATTATGGAGGATATGCACCAGCTGTTCTCAGATCAAGTCAATGCGGCAATGGAGGAAGGACTGCGCTCCTTCGGCCATCGCATCCACGGCTTTGACAGTCAGGGCATCATGGTCGGAATGGAATCCCGTTCCTCTTCCCCGATCCGTCTGACCCGCAGTGATGAAGGCTGCTCCATCACGTGCACAGGACTCTATCCCTGCGGAGAAGGAGCTGGATACGCCGGCGGCATTGTGTCCAGTGCTGTCGACGGCATCAAGCAGGCAGAAAATGTAATTGCAGATATGAAAAGAGAATGCCAGTAGGCATTCTCTTTCAGTCTATTCGATATTGATCTGCTTTTTCTTCAGTATTGCATTGATCCAGTCGCGGACCAGGATATAGAGGACCGAGAAGATTGGAACACTGATGACCATGCCCGGCACGCCGAACAATGCACCGCCGACAATGATGGCGAACATGATCCATAAAGTCGGCAGACCAAGCGAACCGCCGAGGATCTTTGGACCCAGGATGTTGCCGTCGAACTGCTGCAGGGCAAAGATGAAGATCAGGAACTTCAGGGCAGCCCATGGATCGATGACGACCAGGATGATCAGGCATGGGATTGCACCGATGAACGGTCCGAAGAACGGAATGACATTTGTCACACCGACAACGACCGCAATCAAGACTGGATATGGCAGCTTCAGCAGCAGCGCACCAACATAGCACATCACGCCGATGATGGCAGAATCGATGATCTTGCCGAAGACAAAGCCGTTGAAGGCAATTTTATTCAGTGAATATAAGTACATCAGCCAGTCTGCAAACTTCTTTGGGAAGATGCCGTAGAACAGCTTCTTGAATGTACGCTTGAACTTTTCTTCATCATACAGCATATATGCAGCAGCGATGATGCCGATCAGGAAGCTGAACATGCCCTTAACGAAGCTCATGCCTGCACTAAGAATCTTCTGAATGCCGCCGGCCGCACCGGTCAGCCAGGTAGAGACCGTTTTCCCTAAAGATTCCAGCGAGTTGTTGATTGCCGTAATGATCTGCGTGCCCTCAGCAGTTGTGGCATTGTCAGGGCTCAGCAGCTTTTCAAAGTTGTTTATATAAGTGCTGAATGACTTCACAAAGGACGTAATGGAAGAAATCAGCTGCGGCAGCAGGACTGCGATGAACGCTGCCAGGATCAGGATGAACAATGCCATAGCCAAGGTGACCGCGATCATCCTCTTCTTCTTAAAGCTCCAGTCCTTGTCCTTCAGCCACTTTGTTTCAACAGTGACCCGGAAGGGCTTCATTAAGAAGGCAAAGACAAAACCATAAATAAACGGTGACATAGCATTCCAGACTGCACTGATGCCTGAGCCTATTGTCGGCAGATTGTGGAGAATCAAGTAGAATGCCACTATAATACAGCCGGCCCCCGCATATGACAGCATGTTTACAACAGACTGTCTGTCCATCATTTCTTTTATTTTCATTGTTTGACCTCGGTAGTATTTTAACATGTCCATATCCCTATTTGAAGAGTGTTTACACAAAGACAAATCTGTATAGGTCATTAGAATTGACTCTTATTTAGTGAAATGCTTTAATAATGGAGTCTTTTATCAAGAATGGGTGAGAGAGTCAGCTCTGTGATCCCATACCAGCCTGCCTGCAGGGTAAGGTGGTAAAGCTGACAACGATAAAGAAAGAGTCTAATAACATTCTCTTTCTCTGCTTTCGTTAAAAAAAGACAAGAAAAGGAGAGTTTTTTTATGTCAAAAGTATTTTTCACTTCTGAGTCCGTTACAAGCGGACATCCAGACAAGGTCTGCGATTACATCGCTGACTCCATCCTCGATGAGGCTATTTCTCAGGATCCAGAATCACACATGGCAGTTGAGTGCACGATCAAGGATGATCTGATCCTGATCTACGGCGAAGCCGGCACAAAAGCTAACATCGATTATGAAAAGATTGCCCTCAATGCAATGAAGGAAATCGGCTATGACGAAGAGTATCATGTCATGATCAAGGTCAATAAGCAGTCTTCTGAAATCAACGGCGCAGTTGCCCATGATGAGATTTCTGCTGGTGACCAGGGCATCATGTTCGGATACGCTGATGATGAAACAGCTGATCTGATGCCATTTGCCATTGACTGTGCACACAAGCTGTCCAAGAAGCTGGAAGAAGTCAGAAGACAGACGCCATGCTTAAGACCTGATGGAAAGACACAGGTCACCTGTGAGTATATCGACGGCAAGCTTGCCAGAATCGATACCATCGTTGTTTCAACACAGCACACAGCTGATGTCACGCAGGATGAAATCAAGAAGATCGTCATGGAAAAGGTCATCAAGCCGGTCGTTGATCCAAAGCTTGTTGATGAGAACACAAGATATCTGATCAACCCATCCGGATCCTTCGTTCTCGGCGGATCATGGGGTGATTCCGGTACAACAGGCCGTAAGATCGTTGTCGACACCTACGGCGGATATGCACCTATCGGCGGCGGCTGCTTCTCTTCCAAGGACCCAACCAAGGTAGACCGTTCTGCTGCTTACTATGCACGTTATGTATGCCGCAACATCGTCGCCAACGGTTTAGCACACAAGTGCCAGATTGAGCTGTCCTACGCCATCGGTGAGCCAAAGCCAACTTCTGTCTATGTACAGAGCTTCGGCACATCCAAGTACAGTGATGATGAGCTGCAGGAGATTGTTCTGAAGAACTTCGACTTCTCCGTCTCCAACATCATCAAGGAACTTGACCTGAGAAAGCCTATCTACAAGAAGACTGTCAACTACGGCCATTTTGGAAAGAAAGACCTGCCTTGGGAACAGTTCAAGAAGATTGAGCTGTAATTCATGAAAATCAACTGCTGCAGATTACTGCGGCAGTTTTTTTGTCTTTCCAATAAAAAATCTCCCTCATATTTCAGAGGGAGATCATTTTACTTCTTCTTTTTCACCTCATCGTTGAACTTGAAGACTGCACATCCATACGCTGGCAGCTCATAAGCCACCCGGTAAGGCTGATGGTCGCATTCACCCTTTTCAGCAGTGTATGCTGTCTTCTTGCCAGACTTGGCTGTGACTGCACCGTCTCTGTCCATGATCAATGTATATCTGCCGCCATGAGGTGCACCGACCATATAGTCGTTTCTTTCCATCGGCGTCATATTGACGACAAACAGGAGATTGTTCCTGCCGGTGCCGTCTCTTCTGATGAAGGAATAGATGCTGCGGTCGCTGTCATCAGCGTTCACCCACTCAAAGCCATCCCAGGAATCATCCTTGACATAGAAGGCAGGATACTTCCGATACAGATGCAGCAGATCTCTGACGAAATTCTGCAGATCCTGATTGAGCGGCTGTTCTGCTTCACTCCAGCTCAGCTGGACCTTCTCATCCCATTCATGGCTCTGACCGAAGTCCTGGCCCATGAACAGCAGCTTCTTGCCGGCATGGCCGAACATAAAGAGATATCCGCACTTCAGATTGCGGAACTTATCAATCTCATATCCCGGCATCTTATTGATCATCGAGCACTTCAAATGGACCACTTCATCATGCGACAGGACAAGAATGAACTTTTCACTTGTCGCATAGGACATACCGAAGGTCATCTTGTTATGCGCACCTTTGCGGAACAATGGATCCAGTTTCATGTAATCAAGGAAGTCATGCATCCATCCCATATTCCACTTATAGGTAAAGCCTAAACCGTCGTTTTCAGCAGTATCTGTGATCTTCGGCCAGGAGGTACTCTCTTCAGCAATAATGATCGTACCGTCTTTTCTGCCGCGGATGACACTGTTTAAATGCTTGAAGAATTCAATCGCATCCAGGTTGCCGTTGGAACCATATTTATTCGGCACCCACTCACCTGCTTTTCTGCCATAGTCCAGATACAGCATGGACGCAACGGCGTCGACACGCAGTCCATCAATATGATATTCGTCATACCAGAACAGAGCGTTGCCGATCAGGAAGTTCTTGACCTCATTCTTAGAGTAGTCAAAGATCTTTGTGCCCCACTCCGGATGTTCGCCCTTGCGCGGATCTGCATATTCATAGGTCGGTGTACCGTCAAAGTCAGCCAGGCCATGCGCATCCTTTGGAAAGTGTGCCGGAACCCAGTCAAGAATGACGCCGATGCCGTGCTTGTGCAGTGTATCAACCAGACACATGAAGTCTTCCGGCTTTCCATATCTGCTGGTCGGTGCATAATATCCGGTGACTTGATAGCCCCATGAACCATCAAACGGATGCTCAGCGATGCCCATCAGTTCCACATGCGTATATCCCATGGAACCGCAGTACTTGACTAATTCCTTTGCCAGGTCACGGTAGTTCATGAAGCCTTCTTCGGTGCCGTCATCCTGCTTCTTCCAGGAGCCTAAATGGCATTCATAAATGGACATCGGAGAAGTGAAAGTATTCTGTTCTTTTCTTTCCTTCAGCCATTTCTCATCATGCCAGCCATACTTTGAAATATCAGCAGTGCAGGAAGCAGTACCTGGTCTCTTCTCGGCATAGAATGCATACGGATCAGCTTTATACAAGATCTTTCCTGTCTGTGTCTCAATGGCATACTTGTACAGTTCACCTGTACCCATGCCTTCTTTGAATCCTTCAAAGATCCCGCTCTTGCCTAAAGGCTTGAGATAGTCTGCCTTGATATCCCAGCTGTTTCTTTCACAGATCAAGGATACCGACTTTGCGTGAGGTGCCCACACCACAAAGCGCATGCCCTTCTTCCGATTGACAGTATCCGGGTGTGCTCCCATTTTTTCATAGATTTTATAATCGCGGCCGCTGCCGAACAGGTATCTGTCATATTCGGTAAAGAAAGCAGAATCTGATTTCTGCTGGTCATGAACTGCTTCGTTCGTCTTTTTCATGATATCTCCCCTTGCTGATAAATAGATTATAAATACTATTACCAATATACTACATTAGCGCTTGAAATTCGAATGATTTCGTTGTGCAGACCGCTTTCCTTCTGACAAAAAAAGAGAAGATCTTTGTCTTCTCTTTCATGTATTATCGGCTCATGACCTCATGACATCTAGGACAAAGTCCATTTTCATCAGGTGTTTCAGAGTAGTTCCAGCATCTTGGACATTTCGTCCCAGCCGCCTTGATGACCTTGACGCTTCTTTCTGAACCTTCCTGAACGACTGCCTTGGATACAATCATCCACTGGGCAGCAGCACCCTTAAGTCCCTTATCAAGAAGTTCTGCTTCTTCCTTCGGCAGCGTGAGATCCAATTCAGCTTCCTGCGCTGTACCAATTTCCTTTGCAGCTCTTGCTTCTTCCAACGCCTTCAGGACATCTGTTCTGACATCAAGCAGCTTTTCGAATTCAGCCTTCACTTCGTCGGCATTTGCATAGTTCTGCACCTGTGGGAATTCTGTATAGTGCACAGACTCAGCAGAGTCATCATTGAAGTGTGCCCATACTTCCTCAGCGGTATAAACCAGGAAAGGCGCCCATAACTTGACTAATGCATCTGCACAGTTCCAATAGACGGACTGCACCTGTCTTCTTCTCACATCATCCTTGGCATCGCAGTAGAGGATATCCTTGGTGAAGTCAAGATAATAGGAAGAAAGTTCATTGACCATAAAGTTTGTCAAAGACTTAGATGCATCCAGGAAATCATATTCTGCACAGTCTGTACGCACCTGTTCAACTACTTCATTCAGCTTGATCATAATATACTGATCCACTGCTTCCAGATTCTCATAGGCGACCATATCCTTCTTTGGATCAAAGTCCGCAGGATCAACGTTGCCTAATAAGAAACGGAATGTATTGCGGATCTTGCGGTACTGGTCAGATACCTGTTTGATATTGCTTGGGCCGAGCTTCAGGTCTTCCTTGAAGTCAGATGTCATTGCCCATAAACGGAAGACATCCGCACCATTGACATTGATGATATCCATTGGGTTGACAACATTGCCGACCGACTTGGACATCTTCTCACCCTTGGAGTCAACGACATAGCCATGTGACAGGACTTCCTTGTAAGGAGCGGTGCCGTTGGCAGCGGTACTGACAATCAGAGATGAGTTGAACCAGCCTCTGTACTGATCAGAGCCTTCAAAGTACAAGTCGCATGGATAGCTGTCGCCGCGGGCAATCAGTTCATTCCAGGAAGATCCGGAATCGAACCAGACATCCATGATGTCCTTTTCCTTGGTGAAGTTTCCGTTTGGAGACTTTGGATTTGTATAGCCTTCCGGCAGCAGGTCCTTCGCATCCTTTTCAAACCAGATGTTGGAACCGAATTTACCGAATAATTCAGCGACATGTTCAAACACTTCCATCTCCATGATCGGCGTGCCGTCTTCATTGTAGAAGATCGGGATTGGAACGCCCCAGAGTCTCTGTCTGGAAATGCACCAGTCACCGCGGTCAGCAATCATGTTGTGCATACGCTTCTGACCGAAGGAGTTGTGCCAGACAATCTTGTTGTCGATCTCGTCCAATAACTGCGGCTTGATCTTGTCGATGGAGCAGAACCACTGCTTGACTGCACGGAAGATGACCTTTTTCTTTAATCTGTCATCATGCGGATAGCTGTGGACAATATTCTCAACTGCCAGCAGGCATCCCTTTTCACTCATATCATGAATGACAGCCTTGGAGCAGTCCTCGAAGAACATGCCTTCATACTTGCCGGCATTCTCATTCATCTTGCCCTGGTAGTCGACTGTGTTGATTGGAGCTAAACCGTACTTGGCACAGACGTTGAAGTCATCGATACCATGGCCGCCGGCTGTATGGACAACGCCGGTACCATCTTCATCCGTGACATGATTGCCTAACAGCACTGGGCACTCCTTGTCAAAGACAACATGATGATATGTGATGCCTTCCAGTTCTTTTCCCTTGAAGGTGCGCAGGATGCCCTGGTTCTCCAGGCCGAACTTAGCCAGCAGCTGATCAACGAATTTTGCCAAGAAGATCAGTTTGCCTTTTTCCGTCTGCACTTCAGCATAGTCAAAGCGCTCATTCATGGACACTGCTTCGTTGGAAGGAATGGTCCATGGAGTAGTAGTCCATATAACGAAATAGTCATCACTGTTCAGGATGCCCTTGCCGTCAGCAATCTGGAAAGCCAGATAGATTGTTGCGTCCTTGACGTCCTTATAGACAATCTCAGAATCTGCCACTGCTGTTTCATTGTATGGTGACCAGTAAACAGGCTTGAAGCCCTGGAAGATCATGCCTGTAGAGGCCATCTTGCCGAAGGTCTTGACCTGACGTTCCTCGAACTCCTTATTCAGTGTGATATATGGATGTTCATAGTCAGCAATCTGTCCCAGTCTCTTTTCTGTTGCCATCTGGGTGGCAATCTGAGAGTGAACGAATTCATCGCACTTCTTGCGGAATTCGGCAGCACTGATGGCCTTGCGGTCAACACCCAGCTTCTGGATGGCATTCTCAGTCGGCAGACCATGCGTATCCCAGCCTGGGAAGTATGGTGTATAGTATCCAAGCATCGCATGAGATCTGACGATGAAGTCCTTGATAGAACGGTTCATCGCTGTGCCTGCATGCAGGTTTCCATTGGCATATGGAGGACCGTCATGCAGAATAAATGCTTTCTGTCCTTTATGATGTGCCAGAAGATTCTGATAGTAATTGTTCTCCTCCCACTGCTTTAAAATGTCAGGTTCCTTCTTTGCCAGATTTCCTCTCATTTCAAATTCCGTGTTCGGCATGTTCAACGTGTCTTTGTAGTCCATATGTCTCTCCTTCTTCACGCATATAAAAAGCGTCCCTGATCTAAGGACGCTGTTAACGCGGTACCACCTTAGTTTATGCATTCCTGCATACCCTTGTTTGTTTCCTCATAACGCTGAGGTGCGTCTGCTCATGAAGTGATGTCCGTCCTAGATCTTCCTCCTGCTTTCACCATCCGCAGGATCTCTTGATTTCCAATCTGTCGGCGCGTCTTCAATCAACGCAGTTTCTGTTCTGCTTCATTCAGCCACCTTAAGTCCGGCATTTCCGGAAGCTTGAAGTGGTCCAGCTGCTTCAGCAGATCTTCCAGCTGGGTGTTCATCTGTCCCTTCACTGTCCCTGCACTCTGGTAGAGCTTTGTCAGGTCAGTCAAGACAAGTCTTGCGGTCCCCAGTGCTTCACGGATGATCTCATCAGCGTTGTTCTGGGCAGTTGCTATGATCTCGTTTGCCTCGCGTATTGATAAGCGGGCAATCCGGTCAGATGCTTCTTTGCGTACTTCTTCTGTTTTCTCCATCTCGGCAAGCTGTTCCTTGATGGCATTCAATTCCCGGGTCGTCTCCACCAGCTGTTCTTGATAGAGTTCAATCTTTCGCTGTAAGGCATCTACCTGAGCAGCATACCGTTCAACGGCATCATCGACCGCAAAACGATCATAACCATTTTTCATGACCCGAAATGTCGGTCTTTTTGCTGTCATTGCCATGCTCCCCTAAATATACTGTAGAAATTCAGCTGCGATCCGTCCGCTCTTGGTGGCGTGATCCGTTCCTAAATACGTGAATCTGCCGGTTCCGCGAATCGAAATCGTAACGTTATTATCGCACAACTTATCAGGCTCTTCAAGCGTTACATGGTTCACCTGGACCATGCCTGCACGGATCAATTCCTTAGCCTCCGTGCGGCTGCAGTGCACTAAGCCGGCGACCAGTGCATCCGCTCTTTCACTTGCCACGACACACTTGATCTTCTTTGTCCGAAAGACCTGCACCGGACGGTCATCCGTGCATTCGAAGGATACGTTCAGCTGATTGATCCGCTTCAGATTGTCAATCAGGAAAGATGCCATGCCGGTGCTTGTATACAGGTAGATGCAATTTTCTTCAATCCAGAAATCACCGAATGAACTCCTGTCAATCTGCAGGTGCATCAAGGCACCCAGGATATCGCTGTGGCCAATCCTGCGGAAACGCTGATCAATCGTAGCCTTCAGGCATGCAATATCAGAAAAGTCATCTTCCCCATCTGCGGGGAAAATGACTTTTTTCTTTCTTGCCTCAGGATAGCCGCCGTCATAGCGCACATATTTGGAAGGCGGAAACAGCTTGACCATTGCACTTTGTTCTTCTTCGTTGAGAAACGCAGAACATAAAGTACGGTGCCAGGTCCGGCTCTTTTCCTCTAAATCCTCCAGGTGTGCTGCCAATGATTCATAGTCCGGGCTATCAGTCATCTTCGCTGTCGAGGGAAATAGCTCCGTCAACACCAACATTCTTTGGTGTGCAGAGGATGACATTGTGACCAATCTTCTGAATTGTTCCGTCCAATGCAAAGACAACACCTGTTAAAAAATCAATAGTGCGCTGTGCATAGTCTCTCTGCAGCTTATGCAGGTTGACAACACACGCTCTTCTCTGCTTCAGATGACGAGCAATCTCTTCTGCTTCTTCAAAACTTCTTGGTTCAAACAGGACCATCTGTGCATTGGTAGGAACACCCTGTACTTTGGTCTGCTTAGCTTCATAAGTGCTGACAGGCTTTGTTTCCTGTTCATCATATTCCGGTTCGTCTTCAGCGCCGTATTCTTCATCGACTGGTGCAATAAAATTCTTTAACTTTTCGAATGCCATCTTCTATAGCCTCCATCGCATTTATCTAGTAATGATTATACCATTATGCGAATTTCAAAACAATGAAAGATAGAAAATCAGGAATTGCGGTGAATAATTCTTTTCATATAATCTTTTTGGGATACAATAGACACATGAAAAATAAAATCAAAAAGGAACTGCAGAATCGCACGGTGTGGATCTCCATTGCCTGTGCACTTGGACTCTCCGCTGTATATGGTCTGTTTGTCTCACCGTGGTATCTTCACTTCATCAACGGTCTGACCTTCCTGGCATTCTTATATCTTCTGATTGGTCTTCTGCGCTGGTCCTGGGCCGAAGGAGATCTGGTCTTCTTCAGCTGGAAGCAGATCCATGGATCTTATACAAAGTGGAGAGAAGGAAGAAGAGAAGAAAGAAAAGGTTCTTCAAACCCATTTCTTTATTCCGGCATCCTTCTGGTCATTGTATCCATCATTCTCAGTGTTCTCTATTGATCCGGGTAAGCGCCGGATTTTTTATTTTCAGAGGCTTTGCCTGTTTTATGGATAAATACCCATTCTTTCTCAAAGAGCTTCTATAACGTGCTCTAAACGCTTCCTGGAGACAAAAAAGGGTGCATTCCTGCACCCTGCATGCTTTTACTTGTTTTCTGCACCGGCAACGGTGACATCCATCAGTTTGGTCAATGATGGGATCTTCACGTTGTTGTACTGCGTCTGTTCCTTTGACATGACCATGCGGCTGAGATATTCACGCATGGAACCAGATACAGAACCACCGGACACAGCTGTAACTTGATCACCGTCATGATAATAGCCCAGTCGGATCTCACCGAAGATATCGCCGGTGATCTCTGAGACCTGGAAATCTGAAAATTCAACGATCTCCAGATATCTTCCTGTGCGGATCTCAGCTTCGCTTTTCGTGCCGCCGGTGACTTCATAGTTGGAAATCATAAAGGAATCTGTCAGGCCAAGATAGCTGGCGAACATCCTGTCTCCCCAGTAAGCCTTCGGGGTATCAGCTTCCATCAGGATCAAATCTTTGATTGGAGCACCTTCACTGTCATAGGCAAAGTTCTTTGATGAATTCGGCAGCTGGCGCAGCGCCTGAATGGTGACCTTGTCTCCAGTGACCTCATTGGAGATCGGCGTATCGATTTTCATGGATGACATCTTGCGGAAGACGAGCTGCGCATTCAGTCCAGCTAGAAAATAGTCATAGATATTCTTTGCATCGGAAGTTGAGAAAACAACCGGACATTTTCCTAAGCCTGGGGTCGGCACAGTATGCAGCCTGTCCCTGCCGTATCTCAGGACAGCGCTGATATCCTTCTTCAGCCCCGCCTGATCGCAGGTGCCGCTGTGATACATGCGGTACAATTCGATCTCATGATTTTCACTGCGCGCATTGGCAACCACTTCGAGCATGGATTCTGGATAATTCTCAGTGACATCAATGCCCTGCGAAGTGATCAGTCTTCTGGTGATCTCTGATACAAAGATCTCATAGGAGTTGATATCCTCTGCTGCTGTTTCAGGCATCTCCTGCATTGTCTTGATAAAGTCCGCCGAGATTTTCTCCAGGGTGCCTGCCGTCAACGGCAGCGGCTTTGCCTCCGCCGGCTGATGCAATGGATATGGATTGTTACGTACCAGCGATGCACGGTAGACCAGATCTTCAATCAGCTGTCTTGCGCTGTCTTCTGATTCCGTCGGGGCAACCTCTGCACTGGCTCTGCCCATATATTTTCCATCTTCAATTTTCTTATACACCGTGACGTTGATATGCTCGACCTTCTTCGCCCGGTTCTGATCCAGATCATGACGGATGTAGTAGAACTCCCATCCTTCGGTCCTGGTATCGGTGACTTCCCAGTCATCTGCACCGCTGTTCTTCAGCAGCTGAATGATTTTCTCCAGCATCAGCCCAGCACTCCCTTCGTTTTCAGATATGGACCGCCATCCGCGACCTTGACCCATTCTTTATGACCCTTGCCGCAGCCTCCGTTTCCGAAGACTTCACGGTCCTTTGACACCATTGAAATGCTGCCAAGCAGATCAGGCACATATCCTGTCATGACAACCGGTGCCACGACTTTTCCAGTCAGCCTGCCGTCCTTGATCTCACGGCCGAGCTTAATGATGCACTGAATGCCCCAGTGCTTCGGATCTTCCATCCCGGATTCCATGCCTTCCAGCAGGTAGCCGAACTGCACAGACTTGATCATATCTTCGACGGTATCGCTGCCGGAATCAAAGATCGTATTCGTCATTCTGGTATAGACCTTGTGCTCAAAGTTCTCACGCTTGCCATTGCCGGTAGGCTGAATGCCTAAGCGCAGTGCAGACAAAGCATCACAGATGCCTGTTTTCAAGATGCCGTTTTCAATTTCAGTCACATCGCCTGCCAGTACGCCTTCATCGTCAAAGGCATAAGTCGTAACATTCTGCGCACACAGTGCACCTTCATGCATGGTCACCTTGTCGGAACCGACACGCTTGTCTATGTATTCTGCGCCTAATGCTCTGTGCTTGACGAACTGGTCCATTTCCACACCATGGCCGAATGCCTCATGGGCAATCAGACCAGTGACCTCCGGACTTGTAATGATGTCATAGGTGCCTGGCACAATACGGTCTGCATGCAGAACTTCCTCTGCTTCCTTCACTGCCTCAGGGACGAATGGAAGCAGACCGTCAAATAACTCCGGTCCCTGCAGGCCTGATACGCCGCGGTAGGCATACTGGGTCTGTCCGTTCTGACTGACAAAAGGCGCAACAGCTCCTTCGGAATACACATAGGACTGACGCAGGTCTCTGTTCTTTGACAGGAACATCTTGCAGATATGAGTGGACTGCACAGCTGCCTGACAGTCGATCACATCGCTTCCTTCCTTCATTGCCGCATCAGAAACTTCACTGAGCTTTTCCACTAATGCCTTGACATCAGCCGTCTCCGGCAGCTGTTCTGTTTCCTTTTCTACACGCAGTGTATATGGCTCATCATTTAAAACGCCTGTTTCGTATGCAGAAGAAGAGGACTGCTTCAGTACTGCTTCCTGTTCTGCCAATACCTTTTTGATCAGTTCAGCTGTCTTCTCAGGGGTGGAAGGGTCAAAGTCATTGAGGGCGTATTCACTGTAGTGTCCATTCACATGGACTCTGACGACCGTCCCTCTTTCCGTTGTCATCGTCTCAGAAACGACCGATTTGGCATGCTGAGAAATACGCACATAGATGCCCTTGGAGTCGGTGGAGAGAATACTGACATAGTCATATTCTTTCGACAGAATCTCAATCAGTTTCTTCAAGCCCGGTGCCAGGGTATCCAGATATTCTGAAAATGGTGCTTTCATCTCTTTATCTCCAATCTATGTTTATTATGGTACCACAAAGAAAAAGAAGTCACCTTGTTTCGGCGGCTTCTTTCATGTTATTTCTGATAGTTGCTCAGATAATATGCAAATTCTTCATCGTTGGCATAGATCCAGTGATCTTTTGCCAGTTCGCGGAAGGTAGCAGGATGTTCTGCATAGTTCCACTTTGCGACATGCTCCTCTTCACTGTAAGTGATGAGCTTCTTTGCCTTTTCAATTTCTGGATCAGGCAGAGGAATTGCAGACATCAGCGACTGTGTATATGGATGCATCGGGTTCTTGAAGAGCTCATTGGTATCCGTCAGCTCAACAATTCTGCCCTTATGGATGACCGCAATACGGTCAGAGATATAACGGACAACAGATAAGTCATGTGCAATGAAAATCTGGGTCAGTCCCTGCTTTTCCTTGAATTCATTCAGCAGGTTCAGTACCTGGGCACGGATGGAAACATCAAGTGCAGAGATTGGTTCATCCGCGATCAGCAGAGTTGGTTCCATGACCATGGCTCTGGCAATACCGATACGCTGTCTCTGTCCGCCTGAGAATTCATGCGGATAACGGGTCGCGTGTTCAGCCAGCAGACCGACAGATTCCAGAGCTTCCATGACCTTCTTCTTACGGTCTTCCTCATCCTTATACAGATGAAAATTCTGCAGACCTTCGGAAACGATATAGTCAATTGTCGCTCTTTCATTCAGTGAAGCAGCAGGATCCTGGAAGACCATCTGGATGTTGCGGACAACCCAGCGGTTCTCATCTTTGCTCAGCTTCTGATTGATCTTCTTGCCCATGAAGATGACATCACCGTCAGAAGTAGGATTGATGCGGATGATGGCACGGCCGATGGTGGTCTTGCCGGAACCGGATTCACCTACTAATGCGAATGTCTCTCCCTTGTATACATTGAAATTGACATCGTGGACGGCACGGAATTCTTTCTTGCCGTTGCGGAATGTGACCGCAAGATTTTTTACTTCCAGCAGAATCTCTCTGCCATTCTCATCTTTTTTCAGAGGAGTCTTGTTTAATTCTGTCATCTGGCATCCCCCTCATGCAGTTCTAATTCCTGAATACGGATAGCTTCCTTCATACGCTCATGAAGTTCCTTGACCTGTGTCGGAGGCTCAACATGCGGTGCTCTAGGATCCAGCAGCCATGTCTTAGCAAAATGGGTATCAGACACCGCAAACATCGGCGGCTCTTCTTCAAAGTCAATCTTCATCGCATAGTCTGATCTCTGTGCAAAGGCATCGCCCTTGATCTCATCATAGAGACTTGGCGGCGTACCAGTGATGGCATACAGAGGTTCACCCTTGATGCCCAGCTGCGGCAGTGAGCTCAGCAGTCCCCATGTATATGGATGCTTTGGATCATAGAAGATCTCATTGACCTTGCCGTATTCAATGATCTGGCCGGAGTACATGATTGCAACACGGTCAGCAACATTGGCAACGACACCAAGGTCATGGGTAATAAAGATAATAGAATAGCCGTAATCCTTCTGCAGCTTCTTGATCAGGCGGATGATCTGTGCCTGGACAGTGACATCCAATGCTGTGGTAGGTTCATCACAGATCAGAATCTTTGGATGGCATGCAAGCGCGATGGCAATAACAATACGCTGTCTCATGCCGCCGGAATACATGAACGGATATTCATCAAAGCGGTTCTCAGCATCATAGATGCCTACTTCCGTCATTAACTGAATCGCTTCTTTCTTTGCTTCATCAAAGGGCTTGCCCTGATGCTTTTCAATAACTTCAGTAATCTGCTTGCCAATCGAAATGATTGGGTTCAGAGATGTCATTGGGTCCTGGAAGATCGTTGCAATCTTTCTGCCGCGGATCTGCTCCCACTGCTCATCTGTTTTATTTTCGTACAGATTCTTACCTTCAAATACTGCCTTGCCAGCCGTTACGGAACCATTGGCATCAATCATACCGGTGAATGTCTTTGTAAAGACAGACTTGCCGGAACCTGATTCACCAACGATTGCCAGGGTCTCACCATCATACAGATCAATGGAGACACCGCGGATTGCATTTAGCGTTTTCCCACGTACTGTGAACTGCACATGTACATCGTTTGCTGACAGAATTGCTTCTCTTTCTTCACTCATCTTTCAGCACCTCCTTACATATGTGTTCTAGGGTCAGCGGCATCTGCCAGAGTCTGACCAGCAACATAAAGTGAAATTGTAATGACTGCAGATATCGCAACCGGGATCCAGAACAAGTACGGCGTACTAGTCATGAAGGTACGGTTTGCAGAAATTGTCTTACCTAAGGAAGGTGTCGTTTCACCAACACCAATTCCCAGCCAAGCTAAGAATACTTCCAATGAAATGAAGGACGGCAGGTCTCTGGAAATCGAAGTAACAATAATGGATACCAGGAACGGCATAATATTGTTCTTAACAATTGTCCATGTAGATGTGCCTAAGCACTGCGAAGCAAGGTTATATTCACGGTCACGGATGATCATGACCTGTGTGCGGATAAAGAATGCTGTGCTCAGCCAGGAAGTGACTGACATAGCGAAGATCAGCTGCCAGAAGCCTCTGCCTAAGACGTACATCAGGACGAAGACGACCAGTGTGAATGGAACGTTCGCGATGATGTTGTAAACTTCGATCATCCACTTGTCCATACGTTTGGAATATCCCCAGACAGCACCGACAACAACACCAAGAACGGTTGTGATCAATGTTGTAAGACCAGCGATTGCCAATGAGTTGCGGGCACCGATCCAGACGACGTTCCAGAGATTGTCGCCGTAATCATTCGTACCGAAGAGGTACTGCAGATTTGGATGGATGAACTGCATGCTAGGATCGTTGATATTGATATGAGACAGTCCGTCATAATGAGAAATGAGCGGATCGACGATTGATAATGTAACAACAGTGATTGCGATGATCAGGATGACAACAGTGGATCGATTTGATAAGAACTTCTTGAACACAGCAGACCAGTAGGAATATTTCGGTGCAGCAATGTGCTCAGATGCATTTTCGTCATTCTTGACGAACACAAACTTATTCTCTGCTTCTGACATTAATGTGCGCCTCCTTCCTTTTCTTCCAGCTGAATTCTCGGATCGATAGCTGTCATCAGCAAGTCACCAATCAATACGGAAATGATAGAAAGAGCTGTGAAGATCATTGTCAATGCAACAATCATCTGATTGTTGTGGTCGTTGATTGCATCCGGCAGCAGTTTTCCTGTGCCCGGAATTGCAAATACTGTTTCTGTTAAGACAGCACCGGTAATTGTCAGAATAATATTTGCCGGGATGCCGTGAACGATAGGAATAATTGCATTTCTCAAGATATGCTTGCGGAAGATTTCCTTTTCAGACAATCCCTTTGCCTTCGCAAACTTGACATAGTCAGCACTTTCCTGATCGATCATATAACGTCTTGTCCACAGCATCAGGGAAGCTGTATTCATCAGGCCTAAGATGACAACGGCAGGAATATAAGAACGAATATCATGTGCTCCAAATGTTGGGAACGACTGCGGCAGGCCTAACAGATAGAAGATCTGTCTGCCGAAGAAGATAAATGCAAGTGACGGAACAGCAATCATGAAGTTGATCCAGATTGTGCCAATATGGTCTCCCAGCTTGCCCTTGTGTCTTGCCATGCCCATGCCGGCAGGAATTGCGATGGCGTAGCCGATCATCAATGCCAGAATGCCGATGGTCATGGAATCCTGGATCATGGATGGATCAGATTTCTGCGTCAGACATTCAGCATAGTTGTCAGTGAACTTGTTCTGATCCAGACGGTCCAGACTTGATGTGTATTTATATTCACAGGAATGCTGGATGATTGCAGAGTCAACAGTCTGCCCGGTCGGGAAAGTCTGCTCACGTGTATCTTCCGTTCCCTGTGAAGAAGAAATGACCTGTGTGATCGGCGTATATGAATATGCTGGATAGGAAGTGCCGAGGTTCAGCTGAATGATATTCTGATGGATGAATGGGAAACTGCCGTCAATGTAAATTAAATACTTGTGCAGCGTACCGTTGCCCATCAATGCAGGAAGTCCATTATAATCAAGTCCCCAGTAAATACCGCGGGTGGAATCTAGAGTAGCATTATCACTGTCCATCATCCGCCATGGATGGTCGATCTGAATCAGGTTGCCGAAAAAGGTCCCGACAATTGACATGATCGGTGTGTCCTTGTAGGCATAGTAAAGACCGGCTTTGTATTGTTCAACCGTATATCCTTCTGATTTATATGTAGGCAGGATATTGTTGATCTCGGTGGAATCAACCACCATGCAGGCATCATAGTTGTCAGAAGCATACGCTTCGCACATATCCGACTGCTCAATAAAATCAACATACCCTAATTTCTCGTAGGCATTGTACTTATATCTGGCACGGTCGTCTTCCTTGCCGCCCAGCTTCTGATACGTTGCGTCCGTCTTAAAAATCAATTCCCGCGGGATCAAGGTGTAGATCATGACCATAGCCACCGCGGTAACGATAAAGACAGATAAGATGGCCCGAATGACTCGGCCCCATATATATCGTTTCATAGAAACCCCCTGCTTTTAAATTCGCCCTATAAGGATATAATATACAGCTCAAAAATACAAATGATTAGGAGGCATTTTCAGCCCCCTAATCACGATTTTTACATTACAATGTAAATTTTTTCAAAGTTGATCAGAGATCAGCCCTTCTGCCATGTTTCAAGAGCAGTCTTATACTGAGCTGCTGTGATCATATCCTTCTGGATGATCATGCCCTTGAATCTGACACTCTGGTAAGCCTGAGAGAACGGTACTACTCTGGAAATTCTCCAGTTAACAGAAGCTGTCTGTGTCTGCACAGGAATGTATACTGCATTGTCAAGGATGTAAGCTTCCGCCTTAGCAAATGCCTTGTAACGTGCATCCAGATCATCTGTGATAGCATCAGCTGCATCGTAGAGCTTCTGGAATTCTTCCAGACCAGACTTCTGGATAGCTGCTGTGTTCTGAGCATCGCCGTCTGCTTCGAATTCAAGACCCATATTTGTACGGAGAATATCGCCGTCCTTAGGGCTGAAGATGTGCAGATATGTCTTAGGATCGATGTAGTCATAGCCCCAGCCTGTAGATGTGGAGATATCCCAGTCAGCATCTACTGGACCAGTTGATGTATAAGAAGACTTTTCATAAGCATCATCACTTACTGGGTGCAGATCAATGACAACATTGTCTGTGCCAAGAGAAGCTTCGATAGACTGCTTCAGAGAAGAAGCCTGTGCGACTAATGTCTTGGAAGATTCCTCAACCAGCAGGTCAAGGTGGATTGGCCATGCAGCACCTGTTAATTCTGTCTTAGCAGATTCAACATACTTCTTAGCTGTTGTTGGGTTGTAGAAAGGATCCTGTCCTTCACTTAAGTCAGCACCTAATGCAGAAGCATTTTCAACGAGCTTGCCATATGCTGTGCCGTCAGTTGTCTTAACGAAGTTCCAAGGAGTCTCGATATTGCGTAATGCTGTTGCAGCGATAGAAGAATCTACTGCTGTTCCCATGTAAGATACACGGTCAAGAGCATACTTCAGAGCAAGACGGAAGTTCTTGTTCAGCAGAGCATTGCGGGTGTCAGCCTGCTGTGCTTCTGTCTTTGTTGTTGTTGTATATGTGATACGGTTCATATTGAAGTTGATGCCGAATGTATATTGGTTCTGCATGCCTGTGTATGCATTGTCCTTATACTTAGAAAGATATTCTTTGAAGTTGTCGGACTTAGCAAGCAGGACTGCCTGATAATAAGGATTCTCAGACTGTTCAAATCCCTTAACTGTAGAAGCTGGATCAGATCCATCATCATAAACACGTGTAACATTGTTGATGTAGACGTGTTCAGCATCCCAGTAGTTCTTGTTCTTAGTTAACTTTTCTTCAGACTTGGAAACGAATGAAGTCAGAATATAAGCACCATTATAAAGAATGGAACTTGGTTCTGTCGGCTGACCGAACTTGCAGCTGTTTACATCTGGGGAACCCAGTTTGCATCCTGTGCCCTGAGCTTCCAGGAATTCACGGTTGACAGGATAGAAAATTGTATATGCTGTCAATGTATCAAAATATGTAGCTGGCTGAGTCAGTGTGTACTCAACTGTCAGATCATCAACTGCCTTGACACCGACTGTTGAGAAGTCCTTTGTCTTGCCGTCAACATAATCCTGCAGGCCCTTAATATGCATTGCTGCCAGAGACAATGTAGCTGAGTTGAATTCGGTAGCGTGCTGTAAGCCGGCAACGAAATCGTCAGCCTTTACAGTGCCATACTGCTCGCCAGTATTTGTGACCCATTTGACATCCTTTCTTAAGTGGAATGTCCAGACTGTGGAGTCTGTGTTGTGCTCCCAGCTCTCTGCCAAGTCGCCAACATACTTGTTCTTTGAATCTACTTCAACAAGTCCGTCAACCAGGTTCTGGTTGATTTCGTGGTCAGAAGCATTCTGTGTGATCAGATAGTCAGTTGTCTTTACATCTGATGTGAACACATAGTACGCATCCAAAGACTTCTTGCTTGATGATGAGCTGCCTGTAGAACATCCTGCAAGCATAGCAAGAGCCATTGAAGCGCATAAAGCCTTCTTCATCTTCATATAATTCTTTCCTCCCGTTCAGGTGATAGACCTGAAGTATGATAAAATTGTAGATTTTTTCATAAATTGTGTCAATAAATTTCACAATTTACAGTGTAATTTTCAGTGATATTTGTTGAAAACTTTTTCATCATTTTCATAACTATGTCTATGGTATAATTTTAAAGCTGTCTGGAGAAGTACCCAAGAGGCTGAAGGGACCGGTTTCGAAAACCGGCAGACGTGAAAGCGTGCGAGGGTTCGAACCCCTCCTTCTCCGCCATAACAAAAAAAAGAACTGATGCGCGTCAGTTCTTTTTCATTTGGCTCTTTAGATAATGATACAGCTTCCGGTTTGTCTCATCACTGATGGAATGCTCAATCTGATGAGCATCTGCTTCAGCATTCTTTTCACTGACGCCGATTGCTACCAGAGCTTCCTTCAGAAGTTTTCTCTTTGCCAGTACTTCCTTGGCAATCTTGTGACCAGCTTCACTTAAGACCAGCTCATGCGACTCACCAAAACTGACATAGCCTTCTTCACTCATCTTCTTCATTGCTACTGAGACACTGGCTTTGGAGAAGCCCAAGTCGCGGGCTACGTCCACTGAAAAGCACATCCCATTCTGCTTCTGCAGATCAAGGATTGATGCCAGATAATTTTCAACAGATTCTCTTTCTTTCTTTAAAGGTTCCATGAATTATACCAGTCCTATCAGGATACCAATTAAATGTACTATGAATGCAGCAGCCCAGGCAAGAGCACATTGGAAGATTACAATGAAGAACGCCCATTTTCCACCGAGCTCGCGCTTAATGGCGGAAACAGCCGCAACACATGGCGTATACAACAGGCAGAAGACCAGCAGAGAAAAAGCTGCCAGCGGTGTAATGGCGCTCATGATCTCAGCGGTGCTGCCGAACAGCACGGAGATAGTCGATACAACAGATTCCTTTGCCATGAAGCCAGTGATCAATGCCGTAACAATGCGCCAGTCACCAAAACCGATTGGATTAAAAATAGGAGCAATCGCGCCAGCTGCCACTGCCAGAATGCTGGTTGAAGAGTCATCAATCAAATTCAGTGATAGATCAAAGTGCTGCAGGAACCAGATGATGATGGTCGCTACAAAAATAACTGTGAACGCTCTCTGCAGGAAGTCCTTTGCCTTCTCCCACATCAGCATCCAGGTCGACTTGGCACTTGGCAGACGGTAGTTCGGCAGCTCCATGACAAACGGCGTTGCCTCACCATGAAACACTGTCTCCTTCGATACCAGTGCAACAATGATGCCCATCAGGATGCCGAGGAAATACAATGCAAGCATGACCCATCCTGCCTGCGAAGGAAAGAATGCATTTGCAAAGAAACCATAGATTGGCAGCTTTGCACTGCAGCTCATGAACGGTGTAAGCAGGATCGTCAGTTTTCGGTCACGATCAGAAGGAAGCGTCCGGGCAGACATGACACCAGGCACCGTACATCCAAAGCCAATCAGCATCGGCACAATACTGCGTCCGGATAAACCGATTTTTCTCAACAGCTTATCCATCACAAAGGCAACACGCGCCATATAGCCGCTGTCTTCCAGAATAGACAGGAAGAAGAACAGGATCACGATGATTGGAATGAAGCTGACAACTGTACCGACACCATTGAAGATACCGTCGATCACTAGGGAATGTACAACACTATTGACCTGCGCAGATGTCATCCATGCATCAACTGCATTCGTCAAGGCACCAATGCCTTCTTCCAGCAGCGTCTGCAGGTATGCACCTATTACATTGAAGGTCAGATAGAAGACCAGACCCATAATGCCGATGAAGAATGGAATCGCTGTATATTTGCCCGTCAGAATACGGTCAATCTTTCTCGATCTCTCATGTTCCTTCGACTCCACTGGCTTGACAACTGTCTGATCACAGAGCTTTTCGATAAAGCTGTAACGCATATCAGCGATTGCTGCCGCTCTGTCCAGTCCTCTTTCTTCTTCCATTTGAGTGATGATATGCTCCAGCATATCTTTTTCATTTTGCTCAAAATGCAGTGCTTCTAGAATGCGTTCATCACCTTCAACTACTTTGGTTGCCGCAAAGCGGAGCGGAATGCCAGCCGCTTTTGCATGATCTTCAATCAGATTCATGATGCCGTGCAGGCAGCGGTGCACTGCGCCATTATGGTCGTTCTCATCACAGAAATCCTTACGGCTTGGCTTCTCTTGATATTTAGCAACATGAAGTGCATGATCAACCAGCTCATCTATACCTTCATTCTTGGAAGCAGAGATGGCAACAACTGGAATGCCTAACGCATCTTCCATGTCATTGATCAGCACAGAACCGCCGTTATTGCGCATCTCATCCATCATGTTGAGAGCCAGCACCATCGGCCGATCCAGCTCCATCAGCTGCATGGTCAGATAAAGATTTCTTTCAATATTTGTTGCATCGACGATATTGATGATACCGGTTGGCTTTTCCTCTAAGATAAATTCACGCGAGACAATTTCTTCACTTGTGTAAGGTGAAAGTGAATAGATGCCAGGAAGATCAGTGACGCTGGTATTGTGGTGATTGCGGATCTCACCGCTCTTGCGGTCAACAGTCACGCCGGGAAAATTGCCGACGTGCTGATTGGATCCTGTCAATTGATTGAACAATGTTGTCTTGCCGCTGTTCTGGTTGCCGGCTAAGGCAAAAGTCAGTGTAGTGCCTTCTGGAAGCGGATGCGCTGTTCTGCGGTCATGGTATTTGCCGCCTTCACCAAGGCCAGGATGCAGCTTTTCTTTTCTGACTGACTGATTCTTTTTCAACTGATTGGCAGTGATTCTTTCGACCGTGATCTTTTCAGCATCCGCCAGGCGGATCGTCAGCTCATAGCCATGCAGCATGATCTCAATCGGATCGCCCATCGGAGCATATTTAGTCACCGTCACTTCAGTGCCTGGAATCATGCCCATATCAAGGAAATGCTGACGGAGTTCTCCTTCACCTCCAATAGCAGTGATTTTTCCAGTCTGTCCTATTTTCAGTTCCTTCAGGTTCATAGAGTTCTCCTTTAACAGTGATTAGTCTACGCTAACTAACCTCCGATGTCAACTGATACGTTCCGTCACATGCCAGAACTGCAGAAAAAAAAGAGCACCGCAGTGCTCTTCTTGGATTACTTCTTAGCTACTAAAGCTTCTTCGCCTCTCATGTAGTAAGGCTGTACATACTCAGGCAGACCATCGCCGTCCTGCATCAGGATGACTGGGTTTCCACTGATCAGCGGGTTGAGATAATTGTAACCTTCTTCTGTGATTCCCTTGTATTCAGGAAGCAGCCATGCAACTGGGAAATTCTTGACAAAATTTGCAACCTTGGAAGCATCGATAGCAAAGAATTCTGCATCATATACTTCGCCGGCTCTTCTCTTGACACCGACCATCTTGCCTGTGAATGCCTTGTCAGCAGATCTGTTCAATGCGGACATACCGAGTCTGAAGGACTCTGTCACATCAACAAGGGACTGTTCTGTTGCATGGCATCTCTGTGCTGTAGAAAGATCCTGCACCTTGCATCTTGGAGCTGCTTCAGCATCCAGGATCATGGATTCCAGAGCCTTGCCGGCACCGCCGAGCACTGCATGTCCGAACTTATCATTCTTAGCTTCGCCAGCAGCGAGGTAGGAACCGTCTGCATAGTGAGCACCTTCAGATACAACAACGAAGCACTTGGACTTTTCATCAACAATCTTCTTGACGCTCTTTAAGAAGACTTCCTTGTCAAACGGCTGTTCAGGAACAATCAGCAGATCGACCTTGCCGCATAAGCATGCAGATGCTGCTAACCAGCCTGCATCTCTTCCCATTGTCTCAAGGATGAAGACTTCCTTACGGGTAGATGGATATACGTTGACATCATACCAGCACTGCAGAGCAGTTGTAGCAATGAACTTTGCAGCAGATGCAAAGCCTGGGCAGTGGTCTGTTTCCATCAGATCGTTGTCTACTGTCTTAGGGCAGCCGACAAATCTGTGGTTGGTAATGTTATTCTTTGCAGCATATTCAGATAAAGCAGCGACAGTGTCCATGGAATCGTTGCCGCCTGTGTAGAACAGTGTTTCAATATCATACTTGTCCATGATATTGATGATCTTTTCAAAATCTTCTACATTCTCTCTCTTCAGCTTATAACGGCATGAGCCTAAAGCAGAAGACGGTGTCTGACGCAGAACAAGGTTCTCATGTTCAGGCATGTTTGTTAAATCAACAAATCTTTCCTGCAGGATTCCTTCAATACCATTTAATCCGCCGTATACATGTTCATATACAGGGTTCATCTGGTTTGCCTTAACAACACCGGCAACGGTTGCGTTGATGACGGAACTTGGTCCGCCGGACTGTGCTACGATACAATTTGACATATCTATCTTTTTCTCCTTTTATTGCGCTTCCATTATAACAATCCTAAGCAAAAAAAAACAGAGACTTTCATCTCTGTTCTATGCTTCTTCACTGAGTTCTTCCCACTGTTTGTATAAATGAGCCAGTTCATTGTGCACATCATCAATGTCCTGGTCCAGAGCATTCATTTTCTGATAGTCCTGATAATACTCCGGTTCATAGCGGAGGTCGCGGAGGTCTTCCAGCTCGGCTTCCTTATCAGTGATCTGCTCCTCCAGCTTCTTGATCTCACGTTTTATCGCTTCTGGAGAAAGCTGGCGTCTTGTCTCCTGCGCCTTGTTTTCTTCTTCCGAAGCCTTCTTTTCCGTTGCCATGACCATGGAGGCCTTGGCAACTTCATTTTCCTCATACTCATTCCAGCTCTTCTCGATGAATTCAGCGCTGCCATTCTCGAACTTCAGCAGGCCGGTCGCCAGCTGCTGGATGAAATAGCGGTCATGGGAGACAAACAGAATGGTGCCTGTAAAGCCCTTCAGCGCCTCTTCCAGCGCTTCCTTGCCAGGAATATCCAGATGGTTGGTCGGTTCATCCAGAATCAGCAGATTGCTGTGCTGCAGAAGCAGCTTAGCAAAGGACAGACGCACCTTCTCGCCGCCGGAAAGGACATCAACAGACTTGAAGACATCATCTGCACTGAACAAAAACTGTCCAAGCACAGAACGGACAGCTGTGCGGTCCAATTCTGGATAGTCATCCCACAGTTCTTCAATGACTGTCTTGCCGGAAGAGAACTGTGCCAGCTGCTGATCAAAGTATCCCTTCTCAATTTGATGGCCAAACAGGAAAGCTCCCCCTAATGACGGGATCAAGTCCATTAAAGTCTTGACAAATGTTGACTTGCCGGTCCCGTTTGGACCGATGACGGCTATCCTGTCGCCTCTTCTCATCTTCATTGTGACTTCAGTCAGGACATGATCATAGCCGATTGCCAGATGGTCTGTCTCCAGGACCTTCTCGCCGCCTTTTAAGTTCGGGGTAAAGTGGGCATGAAAATTTCTGCTGTCACCTTTATCGACGGTCACCAGTTCCATACGGTCCAGATATTTGATCTTAGACTGTGCAAAGGCGGCCTTATTCTTCTTATAGCGGAACTTTTCTATCAATGCCTGCAGACGTTCTATATCCTTCTGCTGGCGGTCATAAGCAGCCTGCTGCCGTTCCAGATCATTCTCACGCTCTACTACAAAGCTGGAATAGTTGCCTGTATACCGCTTCATCTTTCCATATTCCATACTGTAGACACAGTCTACCGTATGATCCAGGAACATGCGGTCATGCGAAACAATAACAACAGCCTTTGGATAGTTTTTGACATATCCTTCCAGCCATTCAATCGCATCAATATCCAAGTGGTTTGTCGGTTCATCCAGCAGCAAAATATCCGGCTTTGACAGCAGCAGCTTTACAAAAGCAATCCTAGTCTTCTGACCGCCGGAGAACTCACCAATCTTCTTTGACAGCTGTTCAATTGGAAATCCGAAGCGCGTAAATACTGTCTTCATCTCAGACTCCCAGTGATAGCCGTTCATTGCTTCAAACTTTTCCTGTGCCTCCGCATACTGGTTCATGACTTTTTCGGAATAGTCTTCGGCCATTCTGTCTTCAAGTTCATTCATCTTTTTCTGCAGTGCAAACACCGGTGCATAAATGGTCATCAATTCCTGTTCGACTGTCCAGTCATCATGTGCCAGTACTTTCTGCGACAGATAGCCGATCTCAGTCCCGTTCTGACGGGCTACATTCGCACTGTCAAAGGATTCTTCACCGCACATGCAGCGAAGAAATGTTGTTTTACCGCATCCGTTGCGGCCGACGATGGCAATCTTCTCCGTACCTTTAATTTCAAAGGTCACATCGCTGAAGATCTCATCCGCACCATACGCTTTGGATGCTTTTGATATTGAATACAGCATATGCAGTCTCCTTTCCTTTACCAATAAAAAACAGAAATGCCAGCCTTGTAAGGTTACCGCATTCCTGTTCTGATTTCAATTCTTTTAGAACTGCAGATTCCGTGGGGTCCTTGCGAATGGAATAACGTCACGGATATTCTCCATGCCGGTCACATACATGACAAGTCTTTCAAAGCCGACACCAAATCCAGCATGCTGACAGCCTCCGTATCTTCTCAGATCCAGATACCACTGCAGGAAGTCCTTGTTCATGCCAAGTTCATCCATGCGTGCTTCCAGGACGTCGAGACGCTCTTCTCTCTGTGATCCGCCGACCAGTTCACCAACACCCGGAACCAGGCAGTCAACCGCAGCGACCGTCTTTCCATCTTCATTTTGTCTCATATAGAAAGCCTTGATATCTTTTGGATAATCCGTCAGGAACAATGGTCCGTCCGCAATCTTCTCACACAGATATCTTTCATGCTCCGTCATCAGATCCATGCCCCATTCGATCTTTGTATTCTCGAACTTGACACCGTCTGCGACAGCCTTCTTCAACAGTTCAATTCCTTCTGTATATGTCATTCTTCTGAAATCAGAATTTCTGACCTTGTTCAGTCTTTCATTCAGGGTTGTATCAATCCGTTCATTGAAGAACTTCATTTCTTCCGGACAGTTGTCATAAACATAGTTAATGCAGTACTTGATCAGATCTTCGATGACATCCATATCATAATCCAGATCAGCGAATGCCATTTCCGGTTCAATCATCCAGAATTCTGCCAGATGGTTTGTAGTGTTTGAATTCTCCGCACGGAAGGTTGGTCCGAAAGTATAGACATCACGGAATGCCATCGCATATGCTTCTGCCTGCAGCTGACCGGAAACAGTCAGGCTTGCATGCTTGCCAAAGAAATCTTCATCATATTCGGCATCGTCTCTAGTTGTAACAGTAAATGTCTCGCCGGCACCTTCTGCATCATTTGAGGTGATCAGCGGTGTGTTGACATATACAAAGCCCTGGTCCTGGAAGAACTGATGCACTGCCATTGCCAGACAGCTTCTCACTCTGAAGACAGCTTCAAATGTATTTGTTCTCGGTCTTAAGTGGCCGATCTCACGCAGATATTCAAAGGAATGTCTCTTCTTCTGCAGCGGATAGGCAGGATCGCATGCACCTTCCAGAACAACTTCTGTTGCCTGGATTTCAAATGGCTGCGGTGCATCCGTTGTAACGACATATTTGCCGATGACACTGACTGATGTACCGGTACCGAACTTTGCGACCTCGTCGTAGTTGGATAAAGTATCCGCCGAATATACGACCTGAGCATTCTGAAAATAGGTACCATCATTCAATGCAATGAATGATACATTCTTGCCGGCACGGTTCGTTCTGATCCAGCCCTGCAGCTGAACATATTCAATCTGGTCCTTTTCCAGTTCTGTTCCTTCTTTGGTGAGCTCATAAAGCTCACGGATACTCATTTCTGTTGGCATATTAAAACTCTCCTATTAATATCAAAATTTTTAATTAGTCCTTCATGGAGTTTGTCTCAAAGACAAGTTCCTGAATGGAAGATACGACATCGACCGATCTGACATAGACGCCCTGCGGAACAGAGAAATGCTCCAGCGAGAAGCTGACAAATCCACGGATGCCTTCCTTGACTAAAAGGTCCACTGTTTCCTGTACATTCTGGTTGATGCAGAGAATAGCTATTCTGCATCCCTTCGGCATTTTTTCCGAAAGATCCTTGATATCATAGACAGGAACTAAGGAACCCTTTACATTTTCCGGCTTCAGGTCAAACGCACAAACAATTTCACCGACCACATGGTTCCAGTGATTGTAGTTCAAAAGTGCTCTTCCTAAGTTGCCGGCACCGATCAGGATGATCTTCTCATCGAAGCTGACACCCAGTTGGTCTGAAAAGATCTGAATCAAAGAATCCACGTTATAGCCGTAGCCCTGCTTTCCCAGATTCCCTAAGAAGCTGAAATCACGGCGGATTGTCGTCGATTCAATCCCTACATAATCTGCCAGCTGACGTGACATGATCCTCTCCACGCCGTCTGTCTTCAGTTTTCTGAGTGCTTTCAGATAAACCGGATATCTCTGCAATGTAGCACGAGGTACTTTTCTTTCATTACTTTCCATATTCATCACCGGTTCAATTTTATCACTGATTGTGTAATTTGTGAAAAATTTTGTGAATTTTTACACGATTTTGTACAATTATTCTTCACCAGGCATAGAAAGACCCGGATCAGCAGCGACATCGAATGTTCCAAACAGCCCATGCTTGTATGCAATATAGCCGGATGCGCCGATCATGGCAGCGTTATCCGTGCAGAACTTGATTGGCGGCTGAGACAGTTCAATTTCCGGGAACTGCTTCATGCCTTCTGCCAGAATGACTCTCAGGCGGCTGTTTGCGGCAACCCCGCCGGCAGTGATGACCATCGCTGGATGGAGATCCTGAACAGCCTGCAGCGTCTTGCCGACCATGGACTGCAGAGCAGTCTCCTGGAAGGCATAGGCAACATCTTCCTTGACAATCGGTCTGCCTGCTTTTTCTTCTCTGGCAATCAGCTGGCTGACAGCTGTCTTCAGACCGGAGAAGGAGAAGTCATACTTTCCGTCAACCTTTGGTGTCGGCAGTGTATAATGCGGTTTCCCTTCCTTGGCCATCTTATCAATGACAGGTCCGCCAGGATATCCTGTACCCAGGACTCTGGATACCTTATCGTATGCTTCACCGATGGCATCATCTCTGGTTGTGCCCAAGACTTTGAAGTCCCAGTCATTTTCCATCCAGACCAGCTGTGAATGTCCGCCGGAGATGACCAATGCCAGCAATGGGAACTTCAGATCATGGTCAAGCGCAAAGCGGTTGGCATAAATATGTCCGGTCATGTGGTTGATTGGCACCAGCGGCTTGTGAAATTCCCAGGCCAGCGTCTTGGCTGCCTGAACAGCGACATGCAGTGAGCCAATCAGACCAGGTCCCTGTGTAAAGGCAACGGCATCGATGTCATCCATCGTGACACCGCTTCTGGTAATGGCTTCTGTTACAACAGTGGAAATATTCTCAACATGGATGCGGCTGGCAACTTCCGGTACAACGCCGCCGTATTGTGTATGTACGTTGATCTGACTTGATACAACGGAAGAGAGGATATCCTTTCCGTCCTTAATTACTGCGCATGCTGTTTCATCACAGCTCGACTCAAGCGCCAGTATCATTGTCATATTCTAGACCTCCTAATGGTTTGACCATGAGATAGGCATCTTCCCCATCATCATAGTAATTCTTTCTTTTATTCACGGTGATAAAGCCGTTCTTTTCATAAACCTGAATGGCACGGTCATTGGAGACCCTTACCTCCAGCGTCAGATTCTCACAGCCATTCTTGATTCCCTGCTGAATACAGTGCCTCAGCAGTGCATCTCCATAGCCTTTTCCCTGATATTTCTTACTGACAGCGATATTAGCAATCTGTGCCTGCTCATATGTGATCCAAAGATCCGCAAAGCCGGCAGGTACGCCATCTGCTTCATAAATATAAATTGTTGAGAAAGGATTCTCAGTGAACTCATAGATGAATTCACTTTCCGGCCATGGGGAAGACGGAAACAGTTCCTTTTCCATTTCCACCAGCAGCGGAATGTCTTTTTCCTCACTGATGCGGATCATGCTTTCTTGACAAGGTAGGATTCACTTGGCTTCAGATACTCCGGAACGACCAGATGAACATTCTCTGCCTTTTTCCATTCCTTCTGCAGAGCCGCAAAGTTCTCAACAATATCAGGCCAGACATTTTCGCGTCCAACCAGGGCACCGTCTCCGATGACCTTTTCATTTTCATCAATCTCCAGATCAGCAATCTCAACTGCTTCCAGTTCTCCGACAGCCTTTCCGTTTTCATACGTGCATGTATAAACACGATTTCCGCGTGCATCTGTTACGACCCGGCACTTCTCCATGCCAGCATACAGCTGCAGGGTGCCGATTGTATAAAGAGGAAGCTCTCTCATCGCGCAGAACACTTTAGCAACTGTCATCGCAATGCGGACACCTGTATAGGAACCCGGACCTTCTGAAATAACAATCTGATCGATGTCCTCCGGCTGCAGCTTTACTCCATCCATCATCTTGATCAGCTTCGGGAACAGTTCTTCCGACTGCTTTTTCCAGCAGGCTTCCTGGACCTTGGCAATCACTTTATCATCCTTGATCAATCCAACGACAAGCCACGTATGACTTGTATCCATACATAATGTGATCATATCAATTCCTCCAATAGATCTTCATATTGTTTTCCATGAGCTGTGAAGACAAACTCTCTGGAGTTCTCTTCCAGCAGCTTGATGGAGATGCGCATGTATTCATCCGGGATCAGCTTCGGTACAAACTGCGACCATTCGATAACTGTCAGTCCGTCGTCATAGAAATATTCTTCAAAGCCAAGGTCTTGATCAATTCCTTCTAAACGGTATGCATCAATATGATACAGAGGCATTCTGCCGTGATAGATCTTCTGAATGGTAAAGGTAGGACTGGTGACATTCTTCTTTATATCAAGTCCCTTAGCAATGCCCTGGGTCAGCGTTGTCTTGCCGGCACCGAGGTCTCCATCAAGTAAAAAAACCATATTTTCACTGGCGTTTCTGCCAAGCTTTTCTCCCAGCAGATGTGTTTCTTCTAAGTTGTTTGTCTGTGTTTTGAATTCTCTCATAATATTCTGCCTCACGCTTGGATATTATACTCCGAATATGCATGTAAAGCTCACGAAATGCGCTTAATTCGGCATTTTTCATCTGTCTCTATTACATGCATTTTGAAACAAATAAAAAAGAGAAGATTGCTCTTCTCTTGATGACCTGGCAGCGAGCTTGATTCACCTTTCGGCTATTTTTGCCGCGGGAGTGCTTGACTTCTGTGTTCGGGATGGGAACAGGTATGACCACTCCGCTATGACCACCAGATATTCAGTGAAATTTACATTCCCTGAAAACTGAATAACAATCTTTGACTCAATAGATAAATTTCCTTAGTCTTTCTTACTTCGCTGGACGTAGTTCTCTCGTGTGAATAAACCTTCGACCTATTAGTATCAGTCAACTCAATGCCTCACGGCACTTACATCCCTGACCTATCAACCTCATCGTCTTTAAGGGGTCTTATTCAATTGAATTGATGGGGAATCTCATCTTGAAGTCGGTTTCACGCTTAGATGCCTTCAGCGCTTATCCGATCCGTTCTCAGCTATCCAGCTGTGCCACTGGCGTGACAACTGGTGCACCGTAGGAACGTCCACCCTGGTCCTCTCGTACTAGGGGCAGCTCTTCTCAAATTCCCAACGCCCACAACAGATAGGGACCGAACTGTCTCACGACGTTCTGAACCCAGCTCGCGTACCGCTTTAATGGGCGGACAGCCCAACCCTTGGAAGCGAATTCACCTCCAGGATGCGATGAGCCGACATCGAGGTGCCAAACCTCGCCGTCGATGTGAACTCTTGGGCGAGATCAGCCTGTTATCCCCAGGGTAGCTTTTATCCGTTAAGCGACGGCCATTCCATACTGCACCGCCGGATCACTAACGCCGACTTTCGTCCCTGCTCGACCTGTATGTCTCGCAGTCAAGCACTCTTCTGCGTTTACGCTCGATGAATGATTTCCAACCATTCTGAGAGTACCTTTGCGCGCCTCCGTTACTCTTTGGGAGGCGACCGCCCCAGTCAAACTGCCCATCTGCCACGGTCCTCTGACCGGATCACGGCCATGAGTTAGAATTTCAGTTAAATAAGAGTGGTATCCCAACAGTGGCTCCGCTGATACCGAAGTACCAGCATCAAAGCCTCCCACCTATCCTGTGCATATTTAACCGAAACTCAATAGCAGACTACAGTAAAGCTCCATGGGGTCTTTCCGTCTAGTTGCGGGTAACCTGCATCTTCACAGGTACTAAGATTTCACCGAGTCTGCTGCAGAGACAGTGCCCAAATCATTACACCTTTCGTGCGGGTCAGAACTTACCTGACAAGGAATTTCGCTACCTTAGGACCGTTATAGTTACGGCCGCCGTTCACTGGGGCTTCAGTTCAATGCTTCGGCTTGCGCCTGACAAATCCCCTTGACCTTCCAGCACCGGGCAGGTGTCACCCCCTATACTTCGCCTCGCGGCTTAGCAGAGAGCTATGTTTTAGTTAAACAGTTGCTAGGGCCTATTTACTGCGGCTCTTTCGAGCACCCCTTATAGCTAACGTACGGGGTCAATTTGCCGAGTTCCTTTGCAACAGTTCTCTCGCTCACCTCAGGACATTTATCCTTGACCACCTGTGTCGGTTTTGGTACGGGCCGCTATATAATTAACGCTAGAAGCTTTTCTTGAGACCTGGTATCAACCTCTTCACTACTTGATCGCTCGTTCGCTCGAGTCAGCGCTCTGACGTCCGTGGCGGATTTGCCTGCCACTGTCTCCTCGCTGCCTTGCCCAATCCATTAAGGGCTCAGTATAACCTTGTCTGTCACTCCATCACTTATATCGCGGGTGCAGGAATATAAACCTGCTGGTCATCGACTACGCTCTTCAGCCTCGCCTTAGATCCCGACTTACCCAGGGAGGACGAACCTTCCCCTGGAAACCTTGGTCAATCGGTGTGTAAGATTCTCACTTACATTTCGCTACTCACACCGGCATTCTCACTTCCTGACGCTCCACCACTCCTTACGGTATGGCTTCGACGCTGACAGGAACGCTCCCCTACCACTTATACATTGCTGCACAAATCCATAGATTCGGTACTACGCTTTAGCCCCGGTTAATTTTCGGCGCAGAGATACTCGACTAGTGAGCTGTTACGCACTCTTTGAAGGATGGCTGCTTCTGAGCCAACCTCCTAGCTGTTTGCGCGTCTCCACATCCTTTTCCACTTAGCGTAGATTCTGGGACCTTATCTGATGATCTGGGCTGTTTCCCTTTTGACCATGGACCTTATCACCCACAGTCTGACTGCTGAATATTTACACCTGGCATTCGGAGTTTGATATCAATTGGTATGGCTAGATGCCACCCGCGTGATTTCAGTGCTCTACCTCCAAGGTAATCCGTTCAACGCTAGCCCTAAAGCTATTTCGGGGAGAACCAGCTATCGCCGTGTTCGATTGGAATTTCTCCGCTAATCACAATTCATCCGCCAACTTTTCAACGGGGGTCGGTTCGGTCCTCCAACTGGAATCACCCAGTCTTCAACCTGATCATGACTAGATCACAACGGCTTCGGGTCTATCCCTGCATACTGCTCGCCCTGTTCAGACTCGCTTTCGCTGCGGCTCCGCATTGTCTGCTTAACCTCGCATGCAAGGATAACTCGCCGGTTCATTCTACAAAAGGCACGCCATCACACATTAATGTGCTCTGACTTTTTGTAAGCATATGGTTTCAGGATCTATTTCACTCCGCTCCCGCGGTTCTTTTCATCTTTCCCTCATGGTACTGGTGCACTATCGGTCATATAGGAGTATTTAGCCTTACCGGATGGTCCCGGTGGATTCCAACAGGGTTTCTCGTGCCCCGTTGTACTCAGGATGCCGCTAGGTTCTGTCGTGGTTTCGTCTACAGGGCTTGCACCTCCTGCGGCTGAGCTTTCAATCTCATTCGACTACCATTTCAGATACCACGTTGCGGTCCTACGACCCCAGCTCGAAAGCTGGTTTAGGCTCTTCCCGTTTCGCTCGCCACTACTCCGGGAATCATTGTTTTATTTTCTCTTCCTCCAGGTACTAAGATGTTTCAATTCCCTGGGTTGACTTCTCACTAGTTATGTGTTCGCTAGAGGATGGCCAGGCCCTTCAGCCTGACCGGGTTGCCCCATTCGGATACCCGCGGATCGTTGATCGTGTACATCTCCCCGCGGCGTTTCGCCGTTTTCTGCGTCCTTCTTCTTCTCTATATGCCAAGACATTCGCCATACGCTCTTGTTCGTTTAATCACTTCTTACTTGAGAACTGTTAACTATTTTTCAGTAAATATGCATTTTACATGCAAACTTAATTTTTTTAGTTAATCTTTTGTTATCACAACTTTTCAGAAAGACCTTTCTCGATAATATCTTAATCTCATAATTTATCTGTTATGTCTTTCTTGTTATTCAGTTTTCAAAGAACGTCTTCTGAGATTTCCTCTAAGAGGCCCTCTCAAAACTGAACAGGATCTAAATCAGAATCTCCACTCTTGTCGTGTCCGAACGTGTTTGTACATCTTTCTCCTTAGAAAGGAGGTGATCCATCCCCACGTTCTCGTAGGGATACCTTGTTACGACTTGACCCCAATCACTAGTCCTACCTTCGACGGCTCCTTCCTTGCGGTTAGGCCACCGGCTTCGGGTATTACCAGCTCTCATGGTATGACGGGCGGTGTGTACAAGGCCCGAGAACGTATTCACCGCGGCATGCTGATCCGCGATTACTAGCGATTCCAGCTTCATGAAGTCGAGTTGCAGACTTCAATCCGAACTGAGACTATCTTTAAGTGATCCGCTCCACTTCGCAGTGTTGCTTCACGTTGTAATAGCCATTGTAGTACGTGTGTAGCCCAGGCCATAAGGGGCATGATGATTTGACGTCATCCCCACCTTCCTCCGGTTTATCACCGGCAGTCCCTTCAGAGTCCTCAACTTAATGTTAGTAACTGAAGGCAAGGGTTGCGCTCGTTGCGGGACTTAACCCAACATCTCACGACACGAGCTGACGACAACCATGCACCACCTGTCTCCTCGATAACCTCTGCTATGTCTCCATAGTTTTGCGAGGGATGTCAAGGCCTGGTAAGGTTCTTCGCGTTGCGTCGAATTAAACCACATACTCCACCGCTTGTGCGGGCCCCCGTCAATTCCTTTATGTTTCACACTTGCGTGCATACTCCACAGGCGGAATACTTATCGTGTTAACTGCGGCACCGAGTTGCCCCGATACCTAGTATTCATCGTTTACAGCGTGGACTACTAGGGTATCTAATCCTATTTGCTCCCCACGCTTTCGTGCATCAGCGTCAGTCTCTGTCTAGGTAGCCGCCTTCGCCACCGGTGTTCCTCCATATATCTACGCATTTTACCGCTACACATGGAATTCCACTACCCTCTCCAGTACTCTAGCTCGTCAGTATCTAAGGCTTTATGGGGTTGAGCCCCACGCTTTCACCTTAAACTTAACAAGCCGCCTACGCACCCTTTACGCCCAATAATTCCGGATAACGCTCGCTACCTACGTATTACCGCGGCTGCTGGCACGTAGTTAGCCGTAGCTTTCTGATAAGGTACCGTCACTCCCGGATTCTATCCGGGACGTTCTTCCCTTATAACAGAGCTTTACAATCCGAAGACTTTCATCACTCACGCGGCGTTGCTCGGTCAGGGTTTCCCCCATTGCCGAAAATTCCCTACTGCTGCCTCCCGTAGGAGTCTGGGCCGTGTCTCAGTCCCAATGTGGCCGTTCAGCCTCTCAGCCCGGCTACGCATCATCGTCTTGGTAGGCCGTTACCTTACCAACTAACTAATGCGCCATAAGCCCATCTACTAGTGTTTCTCACCTTTAATAATAAGATCATGTGGTCCTATTACCTATCCGGTCTTAGTCCCCGTTTCCAGAGATTATCCCAGTCTTTGTAGGCAGGTTGCTTATGTATTACTCACCCGTTCGCCTCTACTTCCACCTAGCAAGCTAGGTTTCCATCGATCGACTTGCATGTATTAGGCACGCCGCCAGCGTTTATCCTGAGCCAGGATCAAACTCTTCATTTGATTGACTCGTTTTACTCAGATCTTCGTCTGAGATTTCTTACATAAAATGTTGACGTTCGTTTGTTAATGTGTGTCTATTCTTGTCTAATTCCTGTTCAGTTTTCAAAGAGCTTCTCACATCGCTCCTTCTCGAAGCGTGCTGATAAATCTTACCACCGGTGATATGTCATGTCAACAATTATTTTTAGAAGTTTTTCTAAGAATTTTTGCAGGCCATACGAAACTCAAGAACGAGCTTTTGTATGGATTGTGTTGACGCTTCTTATCAGCGGCTCATTGATATTACCACAGTTTTTATCCTGTGCAACAACTTTTTTCAAAGAATTTAAAAATGTTTTTATGTAATCGCTTACTTCATGATTCACTGTACATGGCACAACATGCATGCATATTAATGATACAGCTGATATAGAAAAGAGACAGTCATTCAAACTGTCTCCCATACAAATCAATACTGTGCAGCATTCACTGCTGGCTTCTTATTATAGAAGATCAGCTGCACATTTCTCAACATCACCCATATCTGCAGTTGGTTCGAAACGGGCAGCGACATTGCCTTCACGGTCAATAACAAACTTGGTGAAATTCCATTTGATGGCTGCATTATTTTGATAATCCGGATCGATCTTCTTTAATAAGCCAGACATCATCAGCGCCTTTGGACCTCTGCCAAATCCTTCAAATCCTTTCTGGCTCTTCAGGTATGTATATAGAGGAAGTTCATTCTCACCATTCACATCAGACTTTGTCATCTGCGGGAACTGTGTGTTGTAGTGCAGCGTGCAGAACTCATGGATCTCTTCATCGGTGCCAGGTGTCTGACCATGGAACTGATTGCATGGGATATCCAGGATTTCAAGTCCCTTGTCATGATACTTCTCGTACATCTCTTCCAGTTCCTTATACTGCGGTGTAAAGCCGCATCCGGTTGCTGTGTTGACAACGATGACGACTTTTCCTTTGAATGCACTCATCGGCACTTCTTCTCCTGCCGGGTTCTTTACTGTATAGTCATAAAATTTCATGATTGTTTTTCTCCTCGTATGATTGTACAGATATCTTGGAACGAATCTCATTTCGGTTCAAGGAATATGCCCATCAAAAAAGATCCCATTCTTCAGCAGAACAGGATCTTGTTTCATTATTCAACAGTAACTGATTTTGCCAGATTGCGCGGCTTATCAACATTCAGGCCCTTGGCGACACTCAGATAGTATCCCAGCAGCTGCAGCGGGATGATTGCCAGTGATGTTGTAAAGTGCTCGTCTGTTCTAGGAATATACACAACGAAGTCAGCCGTATCTTCAATGCTGTAGTTGCCATAGTTGGTAATGCCCATCAGGTATGCACCTCTGGACTTGACTTCGACCATGTTCGATCTTGTCTTCTCATAGAGATGATTCTGTGTGCAGACTCCGACGACCAGCGTTCCATTTTCAATCAGTGAGATTGGTCCATGCTTGATCTCACCAGCTGCGTAAGCTTCGGAATGAACATAGGAAATCTCCTTCATCTTCAATGAACCTTCAAGTGAAATTGCATAATCCAGTCCTCTGCCGATGAAATACATATCCTGAGCATTGCTGTACTTGGCAGCGAACCACTGAATGCGTTCCTTGTTCTCCAATACCTTAGCCATTGAATCCGGCAGTGCCTTCATCTGGCTGATCAGTTCATCATACTTCTGTGCTTCCAGGTTTCCTCTGAACTGTGCCATCTGAATGGCTAATGCATAGATGGCAATCAGCTGTGCGCTGTATGCCTTGGTGGTAGCCACCGCAATCTCAGGGCCTGCCAATGTGTAGAGGATATGATCTGCTTCTCTGGCAATCGAGGAACCGACAACATTGACGATGGCAAGCGTTGGCACATGCTTGTCTTTTGCCAGGCGGAGAGCAGCTAAGGAATCTGCTGTTTCGCCAGACTGGGAAACAACGATGACAAAGTCATTCTCATCCAGGATTGGATCACGGTAGCGGAACTCTGATGCCAGTTCAACTCTGACTGGAATTCTTGCCAGGTCTTCAATGACATACTGTCCAACCATGCCGACATGATATGCCGAGCCGCAGGCAACGATATGGATGCGGTTGATCTTCTTGGCAACTGTCTCATCAATGCCGACACCGCTGAGGTCGATCTTTCCTTCCTTGACTAAGCTGTTGATAGTGTCCAGAACTGCCTTAGGCTGTTCATGGATCTCCTTGATCATGAAGTGTTCATAACCGCCGCGTTCTGCTGCATCTGTATCCCAGTTGACTTCTGCTGGCTCAACGGTCACCTCACCCTGATCAATATCATAGAAGGATACGGTGCCCTTGCCTAAGCGGGCAACCTGTTCATTGCCGATGTAGTAGACCATCTTTGTATACTTGATGATCGGGGTAACATCTGATGCTAAGAAAGATTCACCCTTCTTAATGCCGATGACCATCGGAGAATCTTTCCGTGCCGCAAAGATCTCATCCGGGAATTCCTTGAACATCACTGCTAAAGCATAGGATCCTCTGATACGCGTCATAGCATGTGTCACAGCATAAAGCGGTCCCTGCTGGTACTTCTTGTCATAGTAGTCAATCAGTTTGATTGCTACTTCTGTATCTGTCTCAGAATAGAAAGTATAGCCGTGTCTTGTCAGCTTTTCCTTCAGTTCCTGATAGTTCTCAATGATGCCGTTATGGACACCGATGACATTGTGGTCATCGGAACAGTGCGGATGTGCATTGTTCTCAGACGGTTCCCCATGCGTCGCCCATCTGGTATGACCGATGCCGATCATTCCCTTTAATGCTTTTCCGTTGTCTGTCTTTTCAGAAAGATTCTTCAGTCTTCCCTTTGCCTTAACAATCTCTGCATCTGCTGTACCGTTCCTAACAGCTAGTCCCGCTGAGTCGTATCCTCTATATTCCAGCTTTGACAATCCTTCCAGAAGAATTGGAGCTGCTTCTCTGCTTCCGTTATAACCAACAATTCCACACATGGCATAACCTCCATTAACATACGAATTTTACCATCATCCTTTTTAGAATAAAAGAAGTAACTTTTATATATTAACTTAACTTCAAATATTTCATGAAGGCATCAAATTCCTATTTTCTGCTTTATGCATGCATGTTCTTGCTATTGATCAAAAGAAAAGAGCCCGTATTTCAGGGCTCTTCGTTAAATCACTTATTCTGCGCTTCCGTTGTTTTCGGACTGTTCGTCAGCATCATCTGATGCATTTCCAACAATCTCTTCCGGAAGTTTTGTAGCGGTTGCTTCAGCCAATGCTCTGTTCTTCTCTTCGCGGACGGCTCTTAACTCAGCAGCACGTTCTTCAATGCGGCGGGAAGATTCACGGTCGAAGTTTCTGCCTGTTCCAGCAGGAATCAGCTTACCGATAATAACATTTTCCTTTAAGCCTTCAAGGTGATCAACCTTGCCGCGGACAGCAGCGTCTGTTAAGACACGTGTTGTTTCCTGGAAGGAAGCTGCGGACAAGAAGGAATCTGTTTCAACAGCCGACTTGGAGATACCTAATAAGACAGGTCCAAACTTTGCTGGTGACTTTCCTTCATCGAGCAGGTCTTCGTTGACGGCATTGATTCTTGCAAGTGACAGAGTCTGTCCGGCACTTAAGTTGGAATCGCCGCTCTCAATGACAATGACCTTCTTCATCATCTGCTTGATCATGACTTCAAGGTGCTTATCAGAAATATCGATAGACTGGCCTGTGTAAACTTTTCTGACTTCCTTCAGGATGTATTCCTGAACAGCCTTTACACCGGCAACTTCAAGGAGTTCCTTCGGTGCGATCTGACCTTCTGTCAGCTTCTCACCTGCATGGACCTTTGTACCTACCTTCATCCAAGGTCTGACGATCTGGGTCAGGTTAGCCTTATGTTCAATGGATTCCTTTTCGTTGGTAACTGTGATGATCTGTCCTGTATGAGAATCATTCTCGCGGATATCTGTGATCTCGCCATCAATCTTGGAGATGACAGCAACACCCTTAGGAGTACGTGCTTCGAACAATTCTTCTACACGAGGAAGACCCTGTGTAATATCACCAGATGTAGATGCAGCTCCGCCGGCGTGGAAGTTTCTCATTGTCAGCTGAGTACCTGGTTCACCAATAGCCTGGGCAGCCATGATACCAACAGCTTCGCCTTCTTCGACGAGGTTGCCAGTTGCCATGTTGCGGCCGTAGCACTTGCGGCAGATACCCTTTTCAGCTTCGCATGTGAATACGTTGCGGATGGATACTTCCTTGATGCCGGCATCGATGATCTTCTGAGCAATTGCTTCAGTGACATATTCGTCAGCTTCAACAATTACTTCACCAGTCTCTGGGTTTACAACATCTGTATGTGTATAGCGTCCGACAATTCTGTCGAACAGCTTTTCAATGACAGAGTTATTCTTACGGTCGATGATATCAGATACAACGTATCCCTTATCAGTACCGCAGTCTTCTTCAGTGATAACAACTTCCTGGGCAACATCGACAAGTCTTCTTGTTAAGTAGCCAGATTCAGCTGTCTTTAAGGCAGTATCAGTCAATCCCTTACGTACACCATGAGAAGAGTTGAAGAATTCAGATACGCTCATACCTTCACGGAATGATGTATAAATAGGGACTTCGATAATGGATGGCTGATATTCACCGCTTCTGCTCTTGGACTGAGTAGGACGCGCCATCAGACCACGCATACCAGCTAACTGAGTGAAGTGGTTCTTGTTGCCGCGGGCACCGGAAATAGCCATCATGTTGATTGGGTTCATACGTGGTAAGGATGCCATCAGTGTATCGCCAATCTGATCCTTAACAGTTGACCACAGATCATTGAATGCATGTTCCCATTCCTGCGGTGTTAAAAGACCTCTGTCTCTCAACTGGTTCAGAGCTTCGCCCTTCTTGCGTCCTTCTTCAACCATTTCTTCCTTATGAGGAGCCAGTGTGATATCACTTAATGCAACAGTCATACCGGCAATCATGGAATACTGGTAGCCCATATCCTTCAAATGGTCAAGGATATCGGAAGTACGCGGTGCTTCAGAATGAATTGAACCATCACCATTCTTATACTTAGCAAAGATTGCAGCAATCAGGTTTCCCAGATCCTTCTTCTTGAACTCACCGTGGAGCGGTCTCTTTTCAATTTCCTTCTTCAGGTCTGTACCCATTGGAACGAATTCAGAATCTGGAGTTGCCTTCAGAGTCTCTGCACTTGTCTCATTTAAATATGGGAAATCAGCAGGCATTGCTGCATTGAAGATGATCTTTCCGACAGTTGTCAGTATGTACTGCTCATTCTGCTTCTCTGTGAAGCAGGTCTTCTTTAATGTTCTGGCTGGTAAAGCAATTCTGGAATGCAGATGAACGACGCCTGTCTGGTATGCCATCAGGACTTCATTCGGATCCTTAAAGACATGCGCTTCATTATCGCCGTATCTTCTCCATCTCTCTGCTTCTACTGTTTCACCAAGCTTATCGAGTGCATCCGCCTTGTCATAGAATTCCTGGGCGGTACATTCCATGTTCAGATAGAAGTTGCCTAATACAAGATCCTGGCCAGGAGTAACGATTGGTTTGCCATCCTTAGGACCAAGGATGTTGTTCGCACCAAGCATCAATACTTCCGTCTCAGCTCTTGCCATCTCACCTAATGGAAGATGGACTGCCATCTGGTCACCATCGAAGTCTGCGTTGAAAGCAGGACATACGAGCGGATGAACACGGATTGCACGGCCTTCTACCAGCTTCGGCATAAAGGACTGAATACCTAATCTATGCAGAGTAGGTGCACGGTTCAGGAACACAGGATGCTCGGCGATAACACGTTCAACAACATCCCATACTCTGGAATCCTGACGGAGGATCAGCTTTTCAGCTGTCTTCGGATTTGTTGTAATCTGCTCATTGACCAATTCGTTGATAACGAACGGCTTATAGAGCTGAATTGCCATTTCTTTTGGCAGTCCGCATTCCCACATCTTTAATGTAGGACCGATTGCAATAACAGAACGGCCTGAGAAGTCAACACGCTTGCCTAACAAGTTCTGACGGAAACGTCCCTGCTTGCCCTTTAAGGAGTGAGACAGTGACTTTAACGGTCTTCCACCAGCACCAGTGATTGCCTTGGAACGGCGTCCATTATCAATCAGTGCATCGACTGCTTCCTGCAGCATTCTCTTTTCGTTCTGAACGATGATGGCAGGAGTACCGAGCTCCAGCAGCTTCTTCAGACGATTGTTTCTTGTGATGACTCTGCGGTACAGATCATTCAGGTCGGATGTCGCAAAACGTCCGCCGTCCAGCTGCAGCATAGGTCTAAGATCCGGTGGGATGACTGGCAGTACAGTCAGCACCATCCATTCAGGCTTGTTGCCTGAACCACGGAATGCTTCAACTGTTTCCAGACGCTTGATCAGCTTCTTGCGCTTTTCACCGCTGGCCTTTTCCAGTTCATCTTCGATCTCTTTGTATTCCTTTTCAATGTCGACCTGTTCGAGCAGTGTCTTCACTGCTTCAGCACCAGTCTGGGCACTGAAGGAACCAGGTCCGTAGATGGCATTGTTCTCACGCAGTTCCTTTTCAGAAAGGATCTGCTTGTATGCGAGCTTTGTATCACCAGGATCAGTGACGATCCAGGATACGAAGTAGACAACTTCTTCCAGTGACTTCGGAGCGACATTCAGCAGCAGAGCCATTCTTGAAGGAATACCTCTTAAGTACCAGATGTGAGCTACCGGAGCAGCCAGTTCAATGTGTCCCATTCTTTCTCTACGTACAGATGACTTTGTAATTTCTACGCCGCATCTGTCGCAGATGACGCCCTGGTAACGGATCTTCTTATATTTTCCGCAGGCACATTCCCAGTCCTTGGTAGGACCGAAAATACGCTCGCAGAACAGACCATCTCTCTCAGGCTTCTGAGAACGATAGTTGATTGTTTCAGGCTTCTTGACTTCGCCATAAGACCAAGCACGGATCTTTTCAGGTGAGGCAAGGCCAATCTTAATCGCTGTAAAGTTATTAATATTCATCTCGCGCCCTCCTCTTATAGATCCTCTCCGTCATCGCTGCTGTCTTCATCATCAAATCCGACAACCGCTGCTTCCGGAGCTTCATCATCTTCAAGACCTTCCTTGATTGTCAATGATCCTTCTGTCTCTGCGTCGTTGACGAAAGACTGATGGCTCATGTCAATGCTTGTCTCTTCCTTGAGTTCTTCCTGTTCCATCTGCTTCAGATCCATCTCATTGCCGTCGTCATCCATCATGCGGACGTCGAGTGCCAATGCCTGTAATTCATGGACCATAACGCGGAAGGATTCTGGAATACCTGGTTCCGGCAGGTTCTTGCCCTTGACGATTGCTTCATAAGTCTTTGTACGGCCCATGATATCGTCAGACTTGACTGTCAGGATTTCCTGTAATGTGTGTGCAGCACCATATGCTTCCAATGCCCAGACTTCCATTTCACCGAATCTCTGGCCGCCGTTCTGCGCTTTACCGCCTAATGGCTGCTGTGTGACTAAGGAATATGGACCAGTTGCACGTGCATGCAGCTTATCGTCGACCATGTGAGCCAGCTTGATCATATACATGACACCGACAGCGATACGCTCATCATAAGCTTCACCTGTCATACCATCACGCAGTACATACTTGCCGTCTCTGGATACATCTGCTTCATCCATGATGTCCTTCAGATCTTCTGTCGAAACACCATCGAATACTGGCGTTGCAAACTTAACGCCTAACTGACGGGCAGCCATGCCTAAGTGCAGTTCCAGCACCTGTCCGATATTCATACGTGAAGGAACACCGAATGGGTTCAGCATGATATCAATTGGTGTACCGTCAGACATATAAGGCATATCTTCTACCGGATTGATCCGGGAGATGACACCCTTGTTGCCGTGACGGCCGGCCATCTTATCACCCTCAGAGATCTTTCTCTTCTGGACGATATATACCTTGACGATCTCGTTGACTCCTGGAGGGAGTTCATGATCATCCTTGCTGTTGAAGATACGGACGCTGTGGACAATGCCGGCACCGCCATGTGGGACCTTCAATGAGTTGTCACGTACTTCTCTGGACTTCTCACCGAAGATAGCAAGCAGCAGCTTCTCTTCCGGAGAGTTCTCACTCTGTCCCTTCGGAGTAACCTTACCTACTAAGATATCGCCTTCCTTGACTTCAGCACCGACCATAACGATACCTCTGCCATCCAAGTTGCGGCATGCGCTCTCAGATACGTTCGGGATATCTCTTGTGATCTCTTCAGCACCAAGCTTTGTGCCTCTGCATTCAATGTCATATTCTTCGATATGAACAGAAGTATAGTAATCTTCTGACTGCATTCTCTCAGACATGATGATGGCATCTTCATAGTTATAACCATGCCATGTCATGAAGGCAACGGTCACGTTCTGACCTAATGCCAGTTCGCCGTTGTCCATGGAAGGACCGTCAGCCAGGATATCTCCTGCCTTGACCTTCTCACCGTCAACAACGATTGGTTTCTGGTTCAGACATGTGGAAGCGTTGGATCTCTGATACTTTGTCAGGATATATGTATGTTCCTTATTGTCCTGTTCAGTGACAACAATCTTATCAGCATCTACATATGTAACAATACCGTCTGCCGTAGCAATGCAGGCTGCACCAGAATAGCGGGCAATGGCATGTTCCATGCCGGTTCCGACATATGCACTGTGCGGATTCAGCAGAGGTACTGCCTGTCTCTGCATGTTGGCGCCCATCAATGCACGGTGTCCGTCATCATTTTCCAGGAATGGTACGCATGCTGTCGCAACAGATACGACCTGTCTTGGCGAGACGTCGGCATAGTCTACCTGATCTCTGTCGACCATGACTGTTTCACCGGCAACACGGGCAACGACCTTGTCTCCGACAATTCTGCCGTTCTCTAAGTTATCCAGCTGGGCAATCGTATGATCATACTCTTCGGCAGCATCCATATAAACGATATCGTTTGATACGTTGCCGTCCTTATCGACCTTACGGTAAGGAGTCTCAATGAAGCCGTACTCATTTACCTTTGCATAGGTTGTCAGATAGTTGATCAGACCGATGTTTGGTCCTTCAGGTGTCTCAATCGGGCAGATTCTTCCATAGTGGGAGTTGTGAATATCACGAACTTCGAAGGAAGCTCTTTCACGTGTCAGACCGCCTGGACCTAAGGCAGAGATACGTCTCTTGTTGGAAAGTTCTGCCAATGGGTTTTCCTGATCCATGAACTGTGACAGCTGAGATGAGGAGAAGAACTCCTTAATAGCAGATGTCAGAGGACGTGTATTAGTCAGCTGCTTTGGTGTCAGGTTAGTGACCTCACTGATGGACATTCTTTCCTTGACGACTCTCTCCATACGGGAGAGACCAATGCGGAACTGATTCTGAATCAGTTCGCCGACAGTACGGATACGTCTGTTGGCCAGCATATCAATATCATCCTGTGAACCAATGCCGTCCAGCATTGTCAGTTCATAGTTATACAGAGCATACATATCACTCATAGTGATCGTGTGCTTATCATTTAATGGATCGATGCCAATCAGATTGACAATCGTGCCTGCTTCATTCTGTACCTTGATCTCCTGTACAGCAGCACCGACTAACCAGATGGAAACATCCTTGGACTTTGTAGCTTCAGCAACAATCTGCTCTTCAACAGCTGTTGCCATCTTCGTCAGATCCATATCAGGGATATATTTCTGAACTAACGGCTCATCGTCCTCACCCATGAGGTCTTCATTCTTCTTGGTCACTCTGCCGACTGCATACATTCTTGTGCCAAGATCCAATACCGCATTGACATTGTCATTTGTGACATTGACTTCCTGTGCATAGATTCCTGCATAGACAGATACTTCTTCAAATTCCTTGGCAATTGCCTTGGCATCCTTTTCTGTGATGACTGTTCCCTGTTCCAGTTCAACACTGGATCCATTGAGATCATCTGCTAAGATTCTACCAATCAATGCATTGATTCCCTTTGTATCAACAACTGCAACAGTTGGATGAGAGAATGCATGCACAAAAGGCAGAGCCTTCATGTTGATGCCCTTGTTGATTTCATTTCTTAATGCATTTCTTTCTGTCTTGTTAATGACATTGCCCTTTCTGAAAAGGATCTTGCCATTTGCACCATACAGATCTTCTACTAATGCATTGCCTTCCATACGGTCAAGAATATTCAGCTTCTTTCTGACCTTATAGCGGCCGGCCTTTGTCAGGTCGTATCTGCGGTAGTCGAAGAACTTCGCATCCATCAAGCTCATTGCACCGTCAACGGTAGCAATTTCGTCAACTCTCTGGTTCTCATATACAGAAATCAATGCATCATGTGATGTCTTTGTCTTATCCGCTGCCAGTGTATTTCTGACTTCTTCATAGTTTCCGAAGACGGATGTATACAGCAGCATATAGTCATTCTGGAATTCTCTTTCTTCTTCCGGTACGACAACATCATCAAAGATGTCCCTGTTCATTGCCTTCAGGAACTTCTTCATCTTTGTTGTATCAAATGCATCTTCGCCCTTTTCCAGGTTCAAAGACATACCGATTGCTTTGAAGAGAACAGAAGATAGGATCTTTCTCTTTCTGTCGATGGATACATTCATAATGCGTCCAAGGGCAGCCTTCTTATCATCAGACATGAATTCCAGCCATGTACCACGGCTAGGGATCAGTTCACAGGAGAATGTATCATGACCTGTGCGCTCTTCTGTCTGAATGTCAAAATAAGCACCCGGAGATCTGACGATCTGGGATACAATGACACGTTCTGCACCATTGATAATGAAGGTTCCAGTTGGAGTCATTAAAGGGAAGTCTCCTAAGAAGACATCTTCCCACTTGGTCATGACTTCACCAGTTTCGGAATCCATTACTTCCAGTTCCATCTTTGCTTTTAAAGGAGCACAGTAGTTTGTTTCCTTATAAACGCATTCCTGAACGGAATACTTTGGCTCATCGAATTCATAGTCCAGGAACTTCAGTTTGATATTGCCCGCATAGTTAGTAATTGGGTAGATATCCTCGAAGACTTCCCTGATTCCATCTTTCATGAACCAGTCAAAAGAATCTGTCTGAATTCCTGTTAAATCCGGCAGTTCTAATGAACTTGATACCTTGGAATAATCTCTACGAACAGCCTTGCTGCCGTAATGCACAACGTGGTATGTCTGCTTATTTTCCATTTCCGCCATCCTTTCGCCTGCATTGCCTAAACGCCAAAAAGGGCATATTTTCCCTTACCCTGTTTTCGACTTTTGTACAAATTACAATATTAACATCAAAGATTCAATCCGTCAATTTATGACTTTCGAGTACCCAGTACCCACGATCGCGGGATACTGCCGTACAGTTTCCAAACAGTTCTTCCAGCTTCTTCAAGGCGCTTTCCGCCCCTTGTTTGCGCTGGATCACCAACATCAGCTTTCCTTGTTTATTTAAATGCGTGAAAGCATCCTCAAACATTTGATAGATGACTTTCTTGCCTGCCCTGATCGGGGGATTGGTTATGACCGCATTAAAAGAGGATTCCTTCAGCTGAGAGAAACCATCTGACACAAGGACCGTACTTTCTGTATGGTTCTGGTCACAATTCAGCTGCGTCAGTTCCACTGCTCTCGGATTTACATCAACAGATGTCATAGAACACTCTGGATACAAGTCTTTCAGTACCACACTGATCACACCATATCCACACCCCAGATCCAGTATAGGACCTGAAAGAGGTTCTGCAGCGACCGCCTCCAGCAAAACAAGCGTACCATAATCGACACCTGTCTTAGAGAAGACCCCGTTGTCTGTTGTAAAGTTATACAAATGCCCCGAAAACCGGAAAGAGTGTTCTTTCCGGTTCGTTTCAAGATTGCGGTTGTCGGTAAAATAATGTGCCGTAGAACCACATCCTTTCTTAGGGGCGAAAAGCCGTAGACATACGGCTTTCCTTCATTCAGTTTATTTGTTAGAAATTACTTGAATTCAACAGTAGCGCCTGCTTCTGTGAGCTTAGCCTTGATCTGCTCAGCTTCATCAGTAGCAACGTCCTTCTTGATTTCTGCAGGAGCACCGTCAACGAGCTTCTTAGCATCAACCAGTCCAAGACCTGTGATTTCACGAACAGCCTTGATGACAGCGACCTTTGTCTCGCCAACTTCCTTCAGAACAACTGTAACTGAAGTTGGAGCAGCGTCAGCAGCTTCAGCTGGAGCAGCAGCAGCTGCAACTGGAGCAGCAGCAGTAACACCATACTTCTCTTCGATAGACTTGACCAGATCATTCAGATCAAGAATTGTAGCGGAATCAAGATACTCTAAGATATCTTCCTTTGTGATTGCCATTTTAATTTTCTCCTTTTTCTAATTGTTAGGCAGCAGCTTCCTCAGCTGGCTTTACTTCTTCAGCAGCTGGAGCAGCAGCTCCATCAGCTGGCTTTGCATCAGCAACAGCCTTCACAACACGTGCGAAACTGGAAACCGGTGCGTTCAATACAGATAACAGCATTGATAACATGCCATCTCTGTTTGGTAATGCGGACAGTGACTTGATTGTTTCAACATCTACTACTTTTCCGTTGACAACACCGCCCTTGAGAACGAGAGCGTCGTGCTTCTTAGCAAACTTTGCTAAGACACGAGCAGCTGCTGTTTCATCCTGGCCGAACGCTAATGCGTTAGGTCCTGTTAATGCATCCTTGAGATCACCGAGTCCGGCAGCGTCTGCAGCCTTAGCAGCGAGAGTGTTCTTGTAGACCTTCATCTCGACGCCTTCAGCACGCAGTGCTCTGCGGAGTTCTGTAACTTCAGCTACAGACAGACCACGATACTCTGCAACAACAGTGGATGAGGAATTCTGGAACTTGTCCTGAATCTCAGAAGCTACGCTCTTTTTGGACTCTAATACAGTCTGATTCATTCCTTCACCTTCCTATTCTGTGTTATCTAATACACATCATAGAAAAACCCTCGCGGTTTTCATGCGAGGGTCTTAAAAGTCTTAATAACTTTCAATCTACCTCGGTAACATGATTAAGCTTCCGCCGTTACTGTCTATGGTATTTGATAACGGGAATAGTATAGGAGACTTTCCCCAAAGTGTCAATTATTTTTACAAAAAGAGACCCAGCATCTATTTGACACTGCAGTCTCTTCTTTCAATCAAGCGTTCAGATTTCTCTTTTTTCTGCGATAGACAAAGTACACCATGCCAGCCGCCGCTGCCACAGGCCATAAGATCATTTCTACATTATTTACTGCTGAGCCCTTAACAGTTTCACTGCTGCCATTATAGACCGCTGTATTGATGCCAGGACCATATGGCAGACTGCTGTCCTTTGTATTTGTCTGTGCATTCAGTAAAGCCTGCAGATTCGCTTCCGCTTCTGCTAATGCCGTCTTAGCCTGTACCAAGGCAGTTAAAGCAGCTTCTTTTTCAGTTTCTGCCTGTGTGAATGCTTTATCAGCTGTAACCGGCGTGACCAGCTTCTTTCTCAGATCTGCCTGGGCTTCAGCTAACGCTGCCTTTGCGGCATCCAATTCTTTCTGTGCTTCTTCTGCAGCTGCCTTTGCGTTTGCCAGAGCCAGCTGAGCTTTAGCAACATTTGCGTCACTGTAAGTATCTAGATAATCCTTTGCTTTCTGCAAAGCAGCCACCTTATCTTTATATGCAGCTTCGGCAGTCTGCAGAGCAGATACGGCTGAAGCAAGATCACTGTCAGCAGCAGACTTCTGCTTTAATGCAGCCACTAATGCAGCCTTAGTTTTATCTGCAGCCGCTTTTGCATCCTGATATGCTGCCTGTGCTTTTGTATTTGCTGTTTGAGATGCTGTATACGCAACAGTCTTTTCAGATGCATTCTTCTGCGCATCAATCACTGCCTGATCTGCTGCATCTTTTGCCTTTACAGCCGCTGTCTGCGCAGCTACAGCATTTTCCTTGGCTGTATCCGCTGCTGTCAGTGCCGCATTCTTTACGGCTAGATTACCATCCGCAGCAGTCTTAGCTGCAGCCTTGGCATTATAATCCGTTTGTGCTGTATCCTTGGCTGCCTTGGCATCTGCCAATGCCTTACCAGCTGCATCATATGCTGTCGTCGCTGCCGTTAATGCATTGTTCTTGTTAGCATAGTCAGTATCTGCAGCCTTTGCATTATTCTGAGCTGTAGTCAGTTTTGTCTTTGCTGCATTCAATGCAGTGATTACAGTTTCAACATCTGCATTTGTTTTCTTAAGTTCTTCCTGTTTCTCATTTAAAACAGTTGCTGCATCTGCAACCGCCTGATCTGCAGCCGCCTTGCTGACATTTGCTGTAGCAAGATTCTGGATAGCGGTTGTCACAGATGCCTGCGCTGCATCTTTTGTAGCCTGTGCGATATCTACTTTCGTCTTTGCAGCAGCCGTTTCACTAACGGCGGTATTGACTGCTGTCTGTGCATCGTCTACCGCTTTCTGTTTTTGTGCTGTTACAGCCTTCTCTGCATCCAGAGCGGCCTGTGCATCCTTGACTGCCTGATCAGCAGCATCACTATTTTTTGTAGCTGTAGCAGCAGCTTTTTTAGCTGCGTCCAATGCTGTTGAAGCATTATCTGCAGCAGTCTTTGCAGCAACGGCTGCGGCCTGTGCGGTCTTGAGATCTGCCTGAGCAGTTGCAAGAGAGTTGTAATAAGCAAGGAATCTAGTCTGGTATGTCGTGATATCTGTACCGGTCCCAGTTCCGAAGGAGTTCTCATCAGCATAGCCACCATATGAGCTGTTCATGTCGTGGGCAGCACCAATAGTCGTGTAGCTCTTCCTGATGATGTTCTTATAGTGACCAGTGGCTGAACGATTATAGTCAGGAGCGGCTGCCGTGCCGTAGTTGGTCGGGTAATATCCTAATTCTTTCTTGAATGCTTCATAGTATTCAGCATCAGACAGGGACGTGTGCATGAAAGCAAATCTTTCTTCGTCGAACCATCCCTTGTATGGATCTGAATAGCCCCACGCAAGGTTCTCACCTACGTTGTAGATCTGCGTATGGCCGATATATGTATCACTGATGTTCAGCTGGAGCTGAGAGATGGCCATCAGCTCATCATCGACCACCAGAGCGTTCAGCCCACGGCTATTTCCGTTTTCATCTGTATCTGTAGTACGGAGCTTGTTGAATTCAACGATGAGTTCCAGCGCACGCTTCATGTTATCCAGAGAAGTGGTATCTTTTGCACTGCCCATTGTTGTATAAGTACTTGCAGCAGCGCCATTTTCAGATGTCCATGTAGGCTGCACGTTGGTGTAATTGGACTTAGTTGAAGTGTTATTGAAGACAGCTACAATCGCATCATACTGAGCCTGTGTGATATATTCTTTATTCTTCTCATATTCGAAGAAACCGAGGGAACCCTTGGCCTGGATTGTTTCAGCATCTGCTACCTTCTTTTTATCGTCAGCGACAGTAGTATTGGCCGCTGCAAGTGTGTTATTTGCTGCAGTCAATGCATTTGTTTTCGCTGTTACATCTGCATTTGCTTTCACTACAGCAGTGGTTGCTTCATCAGCTACTGTTTGTGCTGCCTTCAATGCATCTTCTTTTGTCGTCTCAGATGCCTGCTGAACAGTTAACGCCGTATCTGCTGCAACCTTGGCAGCATCTGCGGACGCTTTTGCTGCTTGTTTATTCTTATAGTCTTCATTAGCTTTGGTTAATGCAGCTCCTGCTTGTGTTAATGCAGTATTTGCGTTAGTCAATGCTGTATCTGCACTTGCAACATTAGCTGCGGCTGTTGTCTGTGCTGCTTTAGCAGCATCCAATACAGTTTGAGCGTCTGTTACTGCTTTTTCTGCTGCTTGTTTTGCAGTTGTATTAGTTGCCAGATCATATGCGTTCTGGGCATTTGTTTCTTTCTGCTGTGCAGAAGTCAGATTAGCATCAGCTGTTGCCTTTGCACTCTGCGCTGTATCTAGTGCTGTCTGCGCATCTGTCTTAGCAGCACTTGCTGTATCAAATGCTGTCTGCTTAGTATTGAGATCACTCTGTGCTGCATCTAGTGCTGTCTTAGCAGCATCTGCATCTGCTGTTGCTTTATCATCTGCTGTCTTGGCATCTGCGGCAGCTTTTGCTGCATCAGCAGCCGCCTGTGTCGCATTTGTCACCGCTGTATCTGCTTCGGTCCTTGTTTTAGCAGCAGTTTCTGCAGCACTCTTTGCAGTTGTCAGATCTGCATCTGACTTTGTCATTTCTGACTTTGCTGTATCTTCTGCCTTTTGTGCATTATCTACAGCAGTCTTTGCTGTATCTTTTGCAGTCTCTGCTGCTTTATCTGCTGTAGAAGCATCTGCAGCGGTCTTTGCTGCAGTATCAGCTGTTACCTGCGCAGTATCCTTTACTGTTTGTGCATTGTCCTTTGCAGCCGAAGCAGTATTCACATCGTTTTGTGCTGAAGCGACAGCATCTGCGGCAGCCTGTTTCTTAGCAGAATCTGTTAATGTATCTACTGTTGCTTGCTGTGCAGCAACCTGTGCATCAGCAGCACTCACATTTGCAGAAGCATCTGCAACTTTTGTTTCTGCAGTTTTTTCTGCTTCCTGTGAAGCAGCAACATCTTTTTGTGCCTGTTCTTTTGCAGCCGAATCAGAAGCCGCTGCAGCAGATGAACTGTCAACGTTCCTCTGCGCCTGATCTACTGCAGTCTGTGCATCCTTTACATCCTGCTGAGCTTCTTGAATCGTTGCTGCCGGAGCTTTTTCTGTCTGAAGCAGTTCATCATTTCCAAGTTCGTTATCTACTGCATAGATAGTTGTTGTTACAGTACTGCCACTGAGAACAACCGCAGCTGCAATTGCAGCTGTCTTGTTTAAATTTTTTCTTTCCATTTTCCCCACCCTTGTATTATTTTCAAAGACCAGTTCCTTTAGTGCTGATCTTTATGTGCCAGATTTAATTCAGGTTCATTTTTTAAACTTTGCAGTCCTCGAATAATCAAATCGCGAATCATGTTACTGTGATTCGCGTTTTTATAATATTCTTCCTTCGTGCTTTCCAGTTTCATCTGCAGTTCGTCTTCTACAGAGATTGAAAATCTTCTTTTATTCATTGATTCCATCCCCCACGTGGTTCATTGAATCACTGCCACCATTTTAGTGGTTCACTGATTCACTGTCAACGAAATAAATGAACAAACTGGCCAATTTTTCATTTGATTTAGACATGATTTACAGCATTGACATCAGTGATTCACTGATGTAATATGCAAAAAATGAGGTGACCTATGGCAACTACTAAGCCGCGTTATACAGTCAGTGTTGATGAAGATCTTTTTCAGCAAATAGAGGAATTCCGGTTTGAAAATCGCTATCAAACAAGAAGTGAAGCAACTGTTGCTTTGATCCGTCTGGGCCTGCAGCAGCTGAAGCAGGAAAAAGAACAAGAAAACACAAAAAGCAGCCCAAAAGGTAAATGATACTCACCTTTCCGGGCTGTTTTAATTTGAACTGCATAATATACACATAAAGACATTCGTCAATAGATGACGCCTCTATTTTCTGGTAGAATATTTCCTACGTGAACAAAGGAGGAAGATACATATGGTCAAATGGTGTGCAAAGCATCCATATCAATTCTCTATCTATTATTTTATCTTCTATCTGTCCTTCTTTGAAATCTGTGAGAAGCTGATTACCACACCGATATGGGTAGTGCACAGTTCTATTGATGATATGATTCCTTTCTCACAGTACGGCATCATCCCATATTTCTTATGGTTTCCATGGATTGCCGTTACCGTTATCGGTCTGCTGCGCTGGGGCTCAAGAAAAGAATATATTCGTTCCTGCTTTACCATGTATATCGGCATGACATTGATTCTGATCTTCTACTGTATCGTGCCTAACGGTCTGGATCTGAGGCCTGCATCGATTCCAGGAAGTGATTTCTTCTCCTCATTGGTACAGTGGATCTACAATCATGATTCTCCAGCCAACGTATGTCCTTCCCTGCATGTATATGTCAGTGTATGCATGGATCTGGCTTGGACACATTCTTCTTTATTAGATGATAAAAAGTGGGTGCGAGTCCTGCTTCATATTCTTGATCTGTCAATTTGCATCGGTGTAATGCTGGTCAAGCAGCATAGTATCATTGATGTAGCAACTGGTATCCTGCTTGCTTTGATCATTGATTTAGTCATTACCAAGAAGTTCAACAACATGCCAGATACAATATTCATCAATGCATAAGATCATCTTCTTAAAAAAATGCGCTCACGCAGTTATACATCGCTGCTGAGCGCATTTTTATGAACCAGTTTTAATTACTTCCCATTGTGCCGCATCAGGTGGAATGTTATGCCCAGTAATATCTACTTTTGCGACATAGTAGATACCATTGGATTCATATATAGAACCGGCACTAACCTTGTTAGTCCAATAACTGTTGTACTGTGTCACTGTAATATCTGCATCGGTAACGATCTTCGCGCTGGTAATCACTTCGATTCGACCAGGGTTTTCCGCAGCCAGATCAGCCAGCGATATGTTCTTAATTGTATTGCTTCCATATTGCGTATTATATGAGTAGAACAGATAATTTATACCATTTTCAGAGACAATTGTACCCGGATCTATGATGCAGTCATTATTGTAATCAGACGTAAAAGTTGCTTGATATGATGCCCAGCTTGAAGATGCTTTCAAACCGGCTAATGATGAAGCAATACTAGCTTCCGGTTCATTGCCGGAACCAAGCGTCCAGGCTGCGCTCTGAGTTCCATCTGCCGCAATTGTAAAGGATACAATATGAGCTTTGCCGTTTTCATCAGGAATTCCAGCGGCATTGTCCTCTGCCACATCTTTAGCGGATTTCCCATAACCAGTATATTTTTCGGCCACAGTCATGTCTGTTGTGACAGTACCGCTGCCGGCATCGTAATAATAGGTAGCTGCACCAGTCTTTCCGCTGGTCAAATAATCAGCAATCGCAGCAGCTTTGGCATCTCTGACGTTTGCAATATCTACAGCCGCGTTTGCCTTATCCATCTGAGCGATAAAAACAGGAATTGAGACAGCGGCTAAAACAGCTATGATAGCTGTCACAATAAGCAGCTCTGCTAATGTAAATCCATTTTGAATTCTCTTCATAAGAGAATCGTAACATCATATTTTTCATATTAGTAAAGCATCTGCGATAATACTCAGCCGCCAGATAAAAGACGTCCCGTGAAGGACGTCTAGTTTTACTATTTGATAGATGCATTATAGATTTCAGCAATGACTTCCTTGAGCACTTTATCGAACTCTTCATCTGTCTGCTTTACATTCAGATCAGAAAGAAGTGCTCTGGAGAAGCTGGCAATCAGACCAGGGTTTTCAGCCAGAAGCTTATCTGCATCAACTCTTGAATAACCACCGGACAATGCAACAACTCTTACAACTCTTGGGTCCTTCATCAATTCACTGTACAGTCCTGCCTTAGTAGGAATGGTCAGCTTGAACATCAGCTTTGTATCCGCCGGCAGAGATGCCATATGTTCATTGATTTCCTTCAGCAGCAGATCTTCAGCTTCTGCCTTGTCAGCGATGTGGATATCAACTTCCGGCTCAATGATTGGAACCAGTCCGTAAACACAGATCCGTAATGCAATTTCAAACTGCTGATCAACAATCTTCTTTACACCGTCTGGATTTGCGGCCTTGATGACTGAACGCATCTTTGTACCAAAGATGTGGGCATCAACTGCCTCTTTCAGAAGATCATCCAATGCAGGCATCGGCTTCATGACCTGAACACCGTCTGCCTCTTCCGCCAATCCTTTATCTACCTTTAAGAAAGGAACAATTCCTTTGTTCTCCCATAAGTAGTCAACGCTTGGCTTTCCTTCAATCTTAGATTCCATAGTTCTCTGGAACAGGATAGCTCCAAGGATATGTTCTGATGTAAATGATGGACTGGTGATGACACGGCTGCGCATCTGATGGATCAAGGCAAACATTTCTTCATCTGAATGATATTCTGTCTCCTCAATACCATAGCCTCTCAATGCCTTCGGTGTGCTTCCACCGCTCTGATCCAAAGCCGCGATAAATCCTTTCCCTGAATGCATGCGTTCCAACTGCGTCTGATTCATGATGATTTCTCCTTCCTTACATATATATGAATATGTGTTTGAGTACTTTCACAGTACTCTTTCTATTTCCATTATATACCTGTCTTTTCAAGAGCATCATTTCATGCATGAAATACATTTTTACACTGTCTATTTTGAATCGTCTTTCCCACGTACATCAAGAACTTGCAAACAGCGGGCTCGAAGAGCCACCTCGTCGGCATTAATTGAGCCACTGTAGTCGCAAAGAATTGCGCCACTGTAGTCGCTCAAGCAGTGAGCCACCCTATTACAATGGAACTGTACAGAAAACTGTGCAGTTTTTTGTACTAGAGGAGGTGCGACAAATTATCAAATGATTGCACGATTAAAACGTAAGCGTTAAACAGTGCACATCTATTAAAACAGGAAACCATCCGCTATAATTGATGGCTTCCTGTTTGGTATTTTGTGATGATCAGATATTCGATGCTTTCACTGCTGCCGGCAATGTCTTTGAATATGGCAGTACAGCTGTGACATTTTCATCCGTCAGTCCTTTTGTTGAAAGGAAGTCCAGCACATATTCGAGATATCTCTGTGGATTCAGACCATTCAGCTTTGCACTGGCAATCAGGGTCATATAGATTGCACTGTACTTTGCTCCTCTGCGTGTCGATGAGAACAGTTCATTCTTGCGCAGGATCACGTAGGGCTTGATGCCTTCCCGTTCCGCAAGGTTGTTCGTTATCTCAAGATGTCCATCCAGAAGGTGATTCCGAAGGTACTGTTCTTCATTGCTGCCATATTTGACTGCCTCTCCAAGTTTGCTCTTGGGCGGTATGGATGCTTCCAGTTCTCTTGTCCAGGTGAACAGGGCTTCGATCAGCGGCAGTGCTTTCTCCTGCCGAATCTGATATATTTCCTCTGCACTGGTTTTTTCTTCTTTTGGTTCGAGCTCCATGATCTGGTCGATCTTTTCCAGCAGTGCCACTTTGATCTTGAAGGATGGATGTCCATCAAGAAAAGTCCTGCGTTCATCTGCGGAATGCAGTTTGTTATATGCACTATAGATATTGTCGTCACTGATCATTGCCTCGTATGCTTTTCGACGGTAGTGTGCCCAGCATCCACAGCAGACCGCACCAGGATATGAATGATATCCTCCAAAGCCATCACTGTTCAGATATCCGGTATAGTCATGTCCGAGGATGTCTTCCACATGGCGGTGCTCTCTGCTTTCATAGTAGAAATACAGGATCATCTGGGATGGTTCATATTTTCCTGTCATTGCCATCCAGATATAGCTCTTCTCTCTGCCGTCGGCTCTGTCCTCGATCACGACTTTCGTTGTCTCATCCATGTGGATGATCTTGGCATCCGTGATCAGGTCAGAATGCATACGGTCAAAGACAGTTCCCAGATAATCTTCTCCACATCTGATCAGCCAGTTGGACATGTTCTGCCTGCTGATCGGTATGCCATTGCGCATGCAGTCCTGTTCCATCCGGTACAGAGGTGTCGCCAGGTTATATTTCTCATTGGCAATCTGTGCAACGACTGAGGATGTCACACTGCTGCCTTCGATCAGTCTTGCCGGTACTCCTTCTGTATTGGAATATACTTCTGTATGTTCGTCATTGGCATCATCCTTCTTTACATACTGATGGATGATATGGCGCTCAATATAGTAGTATCCTTTCACATAGCGCAGATAGTCCTTCTTCTCCGGCTTCAGCTCTGCCATGCCGGATCTGTCGGTCAGTTCATGATGGATCTCTTTGACTGGCAGGCTGCCGGCACTGCTTTGGTGATCTCGTCTTCTGAAAGATCCTCTGGCAATGCGTGATCAAGGGTATCTTCTGCTTCATTGAAAAGGGAGATCTGCAGGCTGCTGACCTGTTCGCTGTTCTTTGAGAACTTCCTGGTACGGAGCACATTCAGCTGTTCGCGCAGCCAGTTGATCTGTGATGCCATTTCGTCTTTTTCAATGGCAGCTGTTCTCAGACGATCGGCCAGTTCTTCTTTTTCCTGCATGGCTGACATGTATTTTCTGGTCAGTTCTTCTCTGCTCAATGTGGCCAGATCTTCTCTGGCAGCGGTCTCTGTTTCCATAGATAGATTAAACCACAAAAAGTGCTGAAAAGCCTCATTTTAAGGCACTTTTCAGCACTTTTTCTGATATATTTTCTGCTTCTTTACATGTACTGATATTGCACTGCCCGGATGCTTGTCTTCTGCTCGATCTTCAGCCCATCCAGCAGCCATGCCAGCTGTCTCTTTGCGATCTCTATTGCTTTCCCATCTTCTGCTTTCTGCCACTTGAAGCGGCCGCTCTCAAGCCGCTTGTACAGCAGCCAGAATCCTGTCCCGTCCCAGTAGAGGATCTTCAGCTTGTCATGGGCCCGGTTGCAGAAGATATACATCGCATCAGAGAATGGGTCCTGCTTGAATTCATTCTGCACGATTGCCGCATAGGAATCGATGCCTTTTCTCAGATCTGTCACATACGGCGCAATATAGATGCGGCTGATATCATCGAATCTGATCATAATCCCCTGCATGCACGGACGATTTTGTTCAGTGCATCTTCGTTCAGGTCTTCAGAGAATTCCATTGCGATGCCATTGATCTTGACCTTCACATCTTTTGGCCCGCTGAGCACTACCGGGCAGAAGACCTCTTTCTTCTTTTTCCTCACTTCTTGCGGATGTTCCATCTCCCGGAAGTAATGCGCCCATTTGTTGTAAGTGCTCTTTGCAATCCCATGTGCACTGCAGTGATCTGCTGTGCTCATACTGCTTGTACAGCGGTCCTTCCATATTGCTTTCCACTTTGCGATCAATTCTGGATTGTCACTCATCTTTATCATTTCAATCACCTCTGCATTTAGTATTGTCAATTGCATTGGTAATTCATAGATGGGTACAATTTAACGTTTACATTTAATCTACCTCTGGAGGCAGTAGAGGAACTATGCGATATATCGCATCCTACTGCACTTCTATGGCGCCATAAGATATTCGCAACAGTCAATGAATATCAAGATAAGGTATGGCTCAGGGACAGGGTATGGATCGATGAGACATATATGGCTGATTCTTCTGTCCTTCATGAAGACGGAGACATCAAGAAGAGAGGCCTGTCCAGACAGAAGGTCTGCATCGTAGTGGCAATCAATATCCATAAGAATATCTATGCAGTAGTACATGGAAATGGAAAGCCCTCTGCAAAAAGAATATACAAGGTGCTCAAGGATCATATCAAACCCGGTTCAATCCTGATCCATGATGGTGACAAGGCACATAACCTTCTGATTGAGAAGCTTCAATTGAAATCAGAAGTCTATATCGCTGATACACATTCGAAAGAGTATCTGGAGAATATGGCCTTGATCAATAACCTGTGCTCATGGCTGAAGAGATATCTGTTCAGATTCATAGGAATGAAGAAAGAAAATCTGCAGGCCTACTTGAACTGGTTCGTATATCTATTCAGGGTCAAGGGAAATACGGAGCACTGGCCTAAAAACGAGCGTATTTTACGTCATTTAGTACTGGACAGCAGCAGATTTACGCGTGGTTGAGCGATTTGTCAACCACACGATTGTTTACTGTTAGAATAAATAATTTGCATAATAACTATGCAGAGAATCAACCCACTGATACCTTTTTGTTTAAAGAACATTAGTCAAATATAAAGAAACAGGTTAATCAACACGCAGACATGCGTTCAGATTAGGATCTCCAAATTCTGTGGGGGACTGATCTATGGGGGACAACTATGGGGGACCGTTCAAATAATCTATGGGGGACTACATAGGACTACATATAAAACAAAGAGACAGGCCATGCTTATACAGCTGGCTTGCCTCTTTTTTTCCTCTTCCTTACGATAAGACTGTTGAGATCTATTGAAAGGGAGGGATATGAATGATTATATATCCGATTTGATCAGTCTTGCTGATCCAGATAGTGAAGTCTTTGATGTTGAGTCTGTTGGTGATCTCAAGAAGGTGCACATCCGTCTGAAGAGGAATGAGATGTACTGTCCTGCTTGCCGGTCACGCATGAAATCCAAGGGATGGAGATGCCGTGAGGTCAACCATCCTGTCCTGCAGGGCGGTTCTCACCTGGTGCTCGTCCTTCATCAGAGGAAATGGCACTGCCCCAACTGTGGTGAATATATCTATGACCAGTTCTGTTTTGTTGAGAAGTATAAGCAGAACACGATGCTCGTACCTTACATGATCATCGATGCGATGCGTGACCTGAATGTGACTGGCAGACAGGCCGCTGAAAGGTTCCATGTATCTGATACATATGTGCACAATACATTTCTTTCCTATGTATCTATGCCGAGGCTGCCACTGAGCGATGTCATCTCAGTGGATGAGGTATATCTTGATTTCAATGCTGACAATCTATATGCGCTTATCATCCTTGACTTCCGCACTGGTGAGCCTATTGATATACTGCAGAACCGAAAACAGGAGACGACAGAGATTTACTTCCGATATCTGCCAGAAGAAGAAAGGAGTGGTGTGAAGATACTTGTCTGTGACATGTATGAGCCATATATCAACTTTGTCACGAAATACTTTCCGAACGCAATCTGTGTCGTCGACTCATTTCATGTGATACAGAAGCTCATCCAGAGCCTGCGCTATTATGTGAATGGTGTAAAGCGCAGATATCAAGAACGGGACAATGCGGCACTGGAAGAAAAGAACTATCAGACGAACAGAGATAATCAGACAATAAAAGAATCTAATGAAGTATTTATCTTGAAGCACTTTTATTGGGCACTCCTGAAAGACAAGGATGATATTGAATATTCTCTGACCCCTTATTACAGCCGGAAGCTCAGGATGTCACTGGATACGTTCCAGCGGGAGAACATGTTCCTGGATCTCGATCCTGCTTTCCGTCCGATGAGAGATCTGAAGGAGATCTATATCCGGTTCAATCGTGATCATCAGGACAATCCGAAAGATGCTGCAGAAGAGCTGGACCAGATCATAGAGATCTATAAGACTGCAGATTATCTTATATTCCGAGACTTTGCCAAGTTGCTTTCTCGCTATCATGATGAGATCATCAACTCATTCATCTATGTGCCGGTCAAGCTTCATGATCAGAAAGATTCCATTCTTCGCCGGGTATCGAATGGCCCAATGGAGTCATGGAATAACATACCCAAGGATTATAAACGAAGTTCAAATGGGGTAAGTGATTTTGAATACACCCGTAACCGTATCCTTTGGGCTACCAGGACAGATGCACATCCGCGTGCTGTTCCAATTAAGCAGATTAAATATGTATCCACCAAGAAACATGGGCCATATAAAAAGAAAAGTAGAAACTAATATACAAGAAGATCTCAACTAAAAAAGCAGGACCCTGTCAATTTTATGACAAAGTCCTGCATTTTGATTTAGTCCCCCATAGATTTTGGAGACCCTCAGATTACCCTGTTTTGAAATAAATGTCTTATTTCTTTATTCCATATTTTTTACAAATATTTGCCCATTCCGTTCCACCAGCGAAGCCATATAGAACATCTTTTCTAGTCATTCCATTCTTCATCTTGATCAACCAGTAGTTCTTACCTGAGGCGTCACTGTCTCTGCCAAAGATTGTTGCATAAAGACGTTCTACATATTCAGAATCATCGAAATTATAGTTTGTGAACTCTTTACCCATGAAGAACTGTTCCGCTACGGCTGTGCCTCCGATTTTATTAGTATTCAGCTGTATGACCCAATAAGCAGCGCCTGTTTCTTCAGCCTCTCTGCCCAAGCACTTGGTATACATGCGCAAAACAAAGTTGCCGATGCCATTATCCATCTTTCCATCTTGTGAACATGTCCATGTCTGGATCGTTCCACGGACTGGCAGTGTCGGCATATCACCCACTTGGATATCTGCCGAAGCACATAATGCTTTAAATTCTTTTCCGCCAAGGAAGCCATTCAGGACTGCTTCTCGAGTCACGCCAGCACTCATCTTGCCTTCCCAGTACTTCAAGCCATCTGCATCAGCATCTCTGCTGAAAATTGCTCGATAGAGATGAGTCAGGAAATGTTCGTTGCAGTAGTTCTTTGCTGTGAATTCTTTACCAAAGACAAAGTAATGCGCAACCTGTGCACCTGTCTGTTTCCCAGAAGCAAGAATGTTTACCCAATAATTCAGCCCTCCTTCATCTGGTTCACGATCCAGAGTTGTTGAATAAAGTGTTGTTACAAATTTCTTGACTCTTTGTTCCTTTGTCTCTACCGTTACGGTGCAGGTTGCTGTCAATGATCCAACCTCCGTTGTTGCCGTGATCACTGCAGTTCCTTGACCGACAGCCGTAACAACACCATTTGCATCTACAGTTGCTACACTTGGACTGTCCGTGCTCCATGAAACATTTTTGTTCTCTGCATTTTCTGGAAGAACTGTTGCTTTTAGTGTTCCTGTCGTACCAGCAAGCAGAGATAACTCTGTGTTATCTAAAGTAATTTCGGTAATTGGTTTCAATACGGTCACTTTACATGTATCGGTAAAGCCGCCGTCTGCTGTCGTGACCGTAATATATGCGGTCCCCGGCATATTTGCATAGATGGTTCCATCTGCCACAGAAACGATTGACGTATCACTGGATGTCCATGAAACTGTTTTGTTGGTGGCTGTTTCTGGTGCCACCACAGCAGTCAAAGTATCCGATCCATAGACTTGCAGTGAGAATGTTTCTGGAATCGTGACACCCGTTACATGCTGCGGAACAATGACTGTAATCGTGTCGGAATACCCGCCATCATCTGCTGTTGCTGTAATAACTGTACTGCCTGGTTTCAATGCAGTGACTTTTCCATCCTTATCGACCGTTGCTACACTCTCATCACTTGATTGATAGGTTACTAAAGGATCCGTTGTTGTCTGGAAGGCGTGTTCTGTCATAAGTGTTGGCTTCAGTGTCATTGAACTGCCTGCCTCGAGATTAATCGAAGAATCCCAGAAAGTGATTCCTTGTACATGATTTGGCGTTTTTACCGTGACATAACAGCTTGCAGAAAAATCACCATCTTCTGTTGTTGCGTAGATTGTAGTACTGCCTGCAGCCACAGCAGTAATATTGCCATTCGCATCAATCGTTACCACTCCTGTATCATAGGATTTCCATGTCACATTTTTATTTGCTGGATTTTCCGGTGTGAATTTTACAGTAAGGGTACCTGTTGTATCACCCATGGTCCCAACTTTCGATGTGTAAAGTGCAATATTAGAAGGAACAATTTCAATCCCACGTACTTGATCTGCTGCATATACTGTCAATCCAACTGTATGTGTAAAACCGCCATCCTCTGTTGTCACTGTAATTGTAGCAGTACCTTTTGAAACAGCTGTTACAAGACCATTTGAATCGACTTTTGCGACATCTGGATTATCAGAGCTCCATATTACATTTTTATTTGCCGGTTCTGGAGATGTTGGATAAAGTACCGCCGTCAATTGTTTTGTGTCTTGAGATGAATCTCCCATGATCAGATTAAATCTATTATCATCTTTCAGAGTAACACCCGTGACATGCTGGATGACAGTAACCTGAATTGTATCTTTGAAATCTGGATTCTCCTCAGATACTGCTGTAATGGTAACTGTACCAGGCGCCTTTGCGTAGATTCTCTGTGTTGCTGATTTGTCTGCATTATTTGGAATCGATAATACATCATAATTGGATGAGGTCCAGATAACATTCTGATTCGTTGCATTTTCTGGTGTAAACACTGCTTTAATATCTCCCCAAGAATTCTGTTTCTGATCAATAGATGTCGTCGTTGATGCTTTATCTATCGTTAATCCTGTTACTTTGTTAACGACTGTAACTTCACATGTAGCAGTTTTTCCATCGACATTAACAATTACACTATTCCACCCTACACCTACACCTGTAACATTCCCTTGATCATCAACGGTAATTTTTTCGGCGTATGGTCCTTGTGTCCAATATACTACAGCAGTACTTGCATCTGCCGGTAATATGGTCGGTGTCAATTTCACTGTCTCACCAATACCAATCGTAATCTTCGTTTTGTCTAACGTCACCGATTCGACATGCCGTAATACATGAATAACCTGGGTCCCAGTAATCACTTGACCATGCGCCGTCGTCTTAGTGACTGTAATTGTAGCAGTACCAACCGCATGCAGTGTCACTAATCCATTTGCATCTACCGATGCATATTCCGGGTGATCTGATTTGTAGTCTGTAGAAGAAATTACCAGAGAATCCGGTGTTACGATTGGGCTTAACTGCAGTTCATTATTGTTATCTCCAAGGTAATTATTGGATTCTCCAAGACCACCGATACTTCCTTTCTGCTCTGTTACTGTTACATCAACAACAGCTTTTAAGTGATTGACAGTTGTGAATGTAACCTTTGCAGTTCCTATGGATGCTGCATGTACCGTATACCCCGTCGCACCACCTTCTGTAGTGTATGCGCCAACAGATACAACATTTGGGGTGTCACTGACAGCTGTCACTGTCTTTTCTGCGTCCGTAATTGTTCCATTGACACTGAAAATTGTATAATTGATAACCCAATCCGTGTTTAAATCCATCGATAAAGGTGACGGATATGCATTGATCTCTGTTGGATATACATCTCCTAGTTTATAAGAGACCTGATTTGAATATAATGTTGTTTCTCCTGTCACTTCACGGACAGCTTTGACTTTAATGGTATCTCCTGTTGAGATTGCTTCCCCTGCAGATTGGTAATATACATAGCCTTCTTTGACAGTGCCTTCGTTGTTACTGGTTACTAAATTTCCATAGCTGTCATAATGATCAATGAGATATTTTGTGGCGCCAAACACGATATCAAAACGAGCAGAAAGCAAGCCGGAAGTATCCGTCACAAAGTTCTCTGGATCAGAAAGTGCTGTTACAGTAAAGGAATGTTTAAGGTGATTTGATTCGCATAGATTTGTATGATGTACATCATCATTTAAAGTAACATAACATTCATAATCCGAGAATTTCCCATAATACCAATTTCCCTTTAAAGGAACATGGATGCGATTTTCTGAATCAATCGTTGCATCGGATGTATCGAGAGTACGATTACTTCCAATCGTATTATTTGTATCCGTTACAAAATAGATGGAATACGAATAGCCTGCCTTATGGTCTAATGATGCATAATACTTCGGTGTTGAAAATACAACGGAATCATCCATAATGTTATCATCGGTTCCATTGGTATCCCAGGACAGATCCGTAATTGTAATTGGTGATTTAACAATATAGGACGAAGCCGAAGTGATTGTCCCACTAACTGCTCTGACGGTGATCACATCACCGGCAGCCAAATCATTGCTTAATGAATAAGATGTGCTTGATAACTTCTGATTGATTATTGACGGATTCACAGTGCTAGATATTGTAAGCTGATAGAATTCTGCGCCAAATACAGGGTCAAAAGAAACCGTTTTGCCATAGGCAAAGATATTCTGCGGTTCGGACAATGCTGTCAATCCAAAATCCTTAGAAATAGAAGTCGCTGTGATTTCATTCTCAGAAGCATCTTTTAAAGAAATTGTGATTGTATATGCACCGCCATGTTTTCCATAGGCTGAGTAAAGTTTCAATTCTGCTGAACCGGATCCATTTGAAGTATCGATTGAGCCTATTGTATTGTATATACGCTGTGAATAAACTGAATTCACAATCAAATCATAATGATAGTCAGAAGAGGTAAGACTGCGATATCCTTCCGGTGCTGTAAATGTAATACTGTCATCCCAAGGGTCAGATGTATTATCAACCCAGGCAATATTAGAAATCAGAATTGGTGCGGCTGCTGTCACTGTAGCAGCGGCTGACTTTGTATTTCCATTTACAGCATAGATTTCGAGATAATCTCCTGCAGCTGCCTGCGTGCCTAAAGTAGCTGTATTCGTTTTTACTGTGACCGTCTCAATGAGTGTTGTCTTATTACTGCTGTAATGTTTCACCTCATATTGTACAGCGCCAAACGTCTTGTCCCAGGAAACTGTTTTATCATTCACTGCTGGATTGGCTGGTGCAGTTAAAGAATTAGTAAATGTCTTTGTACCAGTCTGTTCATCCACACGCGAACCTGTTTTCGTCGTTAATACGAGGAAATATGCATAACTGATGGCATTTCCATAATCAGAAATTTTATTTAATAAGATTGTAATATTTCCCTGGGCATCCACGGTACTATTCTCTGTGGTCAGACCAACGCCGCTTTCTCCCCAGCTAAAGCTATAGTTATAGTCTGCTGAATTATTACTGCCATACCCTGATGGAGCAGTAAAGGTGACCGTATCATCCCAAGGATCCGATACTTCGTTATCATTCCAAGTTAAGTTTGTAATGGAGACTGGCGCACTCGCTGTAACTGATGCGGAAGTTGCTGGCAAAGACCCATTCACAGGCTTGACAGTAATGATGTCTCCCGCAACTGCATCGTACTTTAAATTGGCAGAATTATATGGATGTTGGATTGCTGCCTCTTTTTCTGTTGAACCGTCTGAGGCATTATGATAGATTAAATAAGTTGTTGCACCAAACGATTTTTGGAAAGAAACAAACTTTTTATTTACATAAAGTTCTTTGGGCTGTGCCAAACTGGTAATAGAGCTTGTATAAGACTTTGCTACCGGGCCTGTTGTTGCTACGGCATTATTATTTGCATCCAGGATACTGATGGTGATGCTGTATTCTAGACCAATACCATAATTATAATGATGCGACAAAAGATAGGATGCCTCGCCAGTGCTTGCATTGATTGTAAGCATCCATGGATAAATTTCTTCCTTTGTCCCATTCAGATCTGCTGAAAAGGTAAACGCAGAATCATTACTGTACGAGCGATACGCCTCCGGAACGGTAAAACTGATGGTGTCATCCCATGGATCACTTGTCAGATCATTCCATTGTGCAGAGAAAGTTGGTACATCTGCCGCATGGACGGTAATTGGGAATAGAGAAAGCATTAAAACAACGACTAAACTCTTAATTAATTTTTTCATAATGAAAAGCCCCCACTTTTGGCTAACTATTAAATAAATTATAGAACAATAACAGCTATTTGCATGCAAGTATTTTCTATATTTGCATGTAGGTGACTTTTATGAACAAATCATGTAAGTGTTGCAATCGAGTAGGGAGAAAATAGATATAAATTTCCCCTCTCACACCACCACGCATGCCGTTCCATATAATAATCCAGACAGCTCACAAGTCCTTTCTTCGAAAGGACTTGTTTGCTGACTGCCCTTCCAAGTGATGACTTTGTAGCTATGAACTGGTAGTGGTCTCCCCACTGTGATTCTCTCTCGGCAATCCATACAGGCACTCCAAGCTTCCGGAGACCCCACAGCCGCTTTGATGGCTTCTTCCACGGTTTCCAGATGATGACACGTATCATGTTCCTCAGATTCTTGTCCACTTTGGTCATTGCTTTCTTCATTGACCCGATGCTGAAATAATTTATCCAGCCTCGTATCACTTGGTTCAGCTTGATGATTCTCTGGTCTAATGGGATGTTCCATCTGCGCTCGCACAGCTGCTTCAGTTTCCTTTGGAACTTTGCGACTGAATCTTTGTGCGGCCTTGCCTGCCATTTTCCTGCGCCCTTCCAGAATCCAAAGCCAAGGTACTTGAGATTTGTTGGTCTTGTGACGTGTGTCTTTGTCGCATTGACCTTCAGCCCAAGTTTCCTTTCGATGTAATCTGTGATGGTGCGCATGACCCGTTTCGCACGGGACTCGCTCTTCACGACTATCACGCAGTCATCTGCGTACCGTGTAAAGCGTAGTCCACGTGCATCCAGTTCTTTGTCCAGTTCGTTAAGCATGATGTTGCTCAACAGCGGTGAGAGATTTCCTCCCTGCGGTGTTCCAAGCTTTGTTTCTTCGTAATGTCCGTCCACCATCACTCCTGCCTGAAGATATTTTCGGATTAGGCTCTCCGTATCTCCATCATTGATGATGACGTGGACCAGGCTCATCAGCCTGTCCTGCGGCACATTGTCGAAGAATTTCTCGAGGTCGATATCGACTATCCATTCATAGCCGTCATTGAAGTAGTCAAGCAGTTTCAATATCGCCTGCTCACATGACCTGCCTGGTCTGAATCCATAGCTGGAATCAGAGAAGTACGGTTCACAGATAGGCGCTATGACCTGCGTGACTGCCTGCTGGATGGTTCTGTCCATGACAGTTGGTATCCCGAGCTTTCGCTTTCCACCATTTGGCTTTGGTATCTCTACCCGCCTGACTGGCTGCGGTCTGTACTGGCGCTGCTGGATTTGTTTCTTGATTCCTGCCCAGTTGTCCCTGACATACGCTTCCGCTTCCTCGATGGATACACCATCTGTCCCGGCAGATCCTTTGTTGCACGAGACACGCTTGAACGCTTCTGTCATGTTCTCTCTGCTCAGTATCTTTTCCAACAGTTCTGACATTCTTTGTGCTCCCTTCCTTTCCTCGCTCCTCCATGGCGAGTCCTAAGTCTTTGACAGTATCCTCGGGGTACGCCCCTGCCTTCCTGTCTGTCAGGCATCCATATCGGACATTTGAAGCTCTTGTTGCACGTTCTGCTGTTCAGCCCTTCACTGGATAAGGTTTCTATTCAGCTACTACGGCCTCGGCTGACTTCTCACAGTTCGCTGTTGCTGGGACTCTCGTCCTCTGTGAGACCTCGCGGGATAAACCATACATCCTTCCCCGTTCACCTTCCTGATTTACACATGTGGTTTACGATTGCCATCTTGGACTTTGATGCTTCTGGTCATCTTGTCCACCGCATGTGCCTTGATATCCGGTTTCTGTCCGTAAGGCCACGGTTTCGCTATCGCTTCTTCTCTCCCACACCTCACGATGTGAAATTTGCGAATCGCTATCGGGTTCACCGGCAACAGGTGTCCCTCGGGATCTTCACCCTCGATGTATGACATGCCCGTCATACCAAAAAAAAGAGTGATGCTTCCATCACTCTACTGATACATTATCCTAATAAGCCGAACAGTCCAAAGATCAGGACGATGATGCCTAAGGCAATACGATAGTAGCCGAATACCTTGAAGTCATGTTTGCGGATATAGTTCATCAGATACTTGATGGCAAATACCGAAACAATGAATGCGGTGATCATGCCGATCAGCAGAACAATGACACTTGGTACTGTAAATGCAATCTTGGCTTTGACAATTTTCAGCAGACTTGCACCGAACATCACCGGAATGGACATATAGAATGAGAACTCTGCAGCGGTTGTACGGTTGAAGCCGAGCATGGTTCCACCAAAGATCGTTGAACCGGAACGTGATGTGCCTGGAATCAATGCAAGCACCTGGAACATGCCCATTTCAAATGCATTCTTAGCATTGATCTGATGGACATCTTCAATCGCATAATTGTGCTGGCGGTTCTCCATCCAGATGAAGATGACACCGTAGATGATCAATGTACATGCGATGACAATCGGTGTGCTCATTTTCTCATCAATCCAGTCATTCAGCACAAAGCCGATGACAGCAGCTGGAATCGTCGCAATCAAGATCATGACCCACGTCCGCCAGATTTGCTTTGCCTTCTGCGGCTTGAGTTTCTTTGAGAACGGATTCAGCTTATGCCAATACAGCAGCATAACTGCCAGAATCGATCCGAACTGGATGACGACTTTATACATATTCCAGAAAGCCGTATTGCTTGCAGCATCTGAATACAGCTGAATCGGCATGAACTGCTCCATCAGAATCAAATGTCCGGTGGAAGAAATTGGCAGCCATTCTGTAATTCCCTGTACGACGCCGAACACAATCGACTTTAATATATTCAACAATAAATCCATCTTTGATTACCCCTCTTTAATAACGGAGACATTATACCATGTAATGAAAATGAAAAAAGCTCTTATATTGTTAAGAGCTTGTTAATCTTTTTTGGCAGTACGATGTGATTCTTCCAAGGATGATCGAATCTCCGGAATGGCATATGCGAACTTAGAAAGATCATTGATCCTCCACATCCAGTTCGGTGCACCTACCGTTCCCGGCAGATTCAGTCTGGCATCAGATCCTAAATGCAGCCAGTCAGACATTGGAATAATGACCATGTCAGCCTTTGAACGCAGAGAATAGTCAATGATGTCCCATGAAAAACTGTGCTTATGATATCCATGTTTCCAAAGATATCTGCGCATGTCACGGCGTTCCTTCCTGGTCTTTTCACGATACCATCCATAGATTGGGGCATTGTCATGCGTCCCAGTATATACAAGCAGATGCGTTTTATCCTCTTCCATCCCTTTCGGATCAAAGGAGAACTGAATAACGCGCATGCCGCGGAAAGAATAATGATCTCTTAATTCCAGTACTTCTGCACGCAAGTCACCAAGATCTTCGGCTACAATCTGCAGTTCAGGTTCTTTGGCAAACAGTTCATCGAACAGTTCATAACCTGGTGCTTCAACCCATTCTCCATCCAGCGCAGTCGGGCAGGAAGCCTTGATCTTCCAATAAGTATCAAAGGCACGGAAATGATCCACTCTGACCTGATCAAACAGCCGTTCTGTATAGGACAGTCTTTCAATCCAGAACTGGAACTTATCTTGTCTCATATATTCCCAGTCATAGATTGGATTTCCCCATCTCTGTCCAGTTGCCGAGAAATAATCCGGCGGAACCCCGGCGATAAATCTAGGATGTCCCTTTTTATCCAGCAGAAAGTTCTGGCGAGATGCCCATACATCTGCACTGTCAATGCCTACATAGAAAGGCAGATCTCCCATGATCTCAATGCCCCTGTCATTGGCATACTGTTTAAGATTCTTCCACTGCAGGAACAATTCGTACTGTACAAACACCTGATACAGGATTTCGTCTTCATACGGTTTCAGATCAACATCATTATGAACCGGCTGGTCACGCATCGCTGCCTTCCACTCATTCCAGCACTTCATGCCATTGAGCTGCTTGAAGGTCATAAAGATTGCATAATTGCGGATCCATTCCTGATAGGCAAATACACTGAAATTATGGTCCGGTTTAAAACTGCGGTATGCTTCGCGGATAAATTTTTCCTTATAGGTACGAACCTGCTCGTAATCGATGCGCTCACTGTGACGGTGGAATGACGGAACTTTCTGATGAAGCAGTCCCTGTTCTTCAAGGATATCCAGGGAAAGATACAGCGGATCCATTGCATAGCTTGAATACGGCTGATATGGAGAATTCCCGTATCCGAGCGGATTCAGCGGTAGGATCTGCCATATTGAAAAACCTGCCTCCGCAGCCAAATCAATAAAATGATATGTTTCCCTTCCAAATGTACCTATTCCATGTCTTCCCGGCAGGGAAGCCACAGGCATTAATATTCCAGCTTTTCTCATATCTTTTCACTTTCAAATACTAAGAATAGTATAAACGGTACACGATTCTTTTGCCACGGAATCATGCTTTACTTCAATACAATAAACGAACCAGCACCAAGCCTTAACGTATCTTCCTGAACTTCAGCCTGATTGATTCCATAAATTTTCTGTCTGCCTCTAAAAATCTGATTTATCACTGTCACTTCATCTTTTGACGGGTTGACTGCACAGATCATACTTCCGCGTTGATATACCAGAAAATGTCTGTAATCATTAATAACCTGGAAGGATGCATCCGCCTGCAGATCTTCATACGCATGGCGCAGTGCAATGATTTCCTTGGTTGATATATAGAGTGAGGAAGGATCCATTGCTTGGCTTTCTACTGTCGGTGCATCTGCTGCACTGTCCTGGACAGTATAGAGCATGTCTGCTTCAGCGCTTGAGAAACCATAGTTCTTCTGATGATTCCACTGCATCGGCGTCCGGGAACCTGTGCGCTGATAGCCGCCTTCTACACTAGGCAGATCCAGATACTTCATGCCAATCTCATCACCGTAATAGAGGAATGGAACACCAGGCATCGTAAAGATAAAAGCCCATGCCAGTTTCAGCTCATCCGGAGACAGTGTATGTGCTGCCCGCACCGTATCATGATTGCATGTAAACATTGAAATATATCCATAGTCATGGACTGCCTCATACTTTGGCAGATAATCCTTCAGAAAGTTCTCAATATTGCCGCAGCTGTCCTGCTTAAAGAAACTGTTGTCGGTTGGATTGCATTCATAATCCCGCAGCAGAGTATTGTATCCATTATGCCAATGATCCAGATAGAAATCCATATGGAAACCCGCCAGATTTACTGCACTTCTTGGATTGGACCATTCAGATACCAGAGCTGCTTCAGGATATTCCTGATCCAGCATTTTGCGGATATTCATCCAGACAGCTGCTGTAGCATGCTTTCTGTCATCATCATTCTTGACCAGGCTGTCAGCCATGTCGCAGCGGAAGCCGTCGCATCCATGATTCAGCCAGAACCGCATGATATCCTTCAGAGCTTCTCTTGTTGCAAGTGCTTCCGGTGAATCCGCTGCACTCTGCCACTTCTGCGTACGGACACCCCAGCCATAGTTCAAAGCCGGCTGTGAGACGAAGAAGTTCAGCATATATACACCGTTCCTTGGTGCATTGCCGGATACGTAAGGATGATCCTCAATACCTTCGAAGGCATTGGATGTCCATACATAGCGGCGGCTGTATTCATTCGGTTCTGTCCTGCATGACTGCCGGAACCATTCATGTTCATCAGAGGTATGACCAGGGACAAGATCCATTAATACTTTAATATTTCTTTGATGTGCTTCCGCAAAGAACCGATACATATCTTCATTGGTTCCATACCGCGGTGCAATCTTGTAATAGTCGCGGATATCATAGCCGGCATCACGGAACGGAGAATCGTAGACAGGATTGATCCAGAGCGCATTGCATCCAAGCCCTTTGATATAATCCAGCTTCTCTGTCATCCCTTTAATATCGCCGATGCCGTCCCCATTGGCATCATAAAAGGACTGCGGGTATATTTCATAAAACACTGCATCTTTCAGCCATTTGACCATAATATTTATAAACTCAGGATCTTCCTGATATCTCCATCTTCTATAATGTAAGGCATGTACTCATGATTCTGGCGGCATACTTCATCTGCCATTCTCTCGCATTCCTGTCTGCTGTGCTTTGCAGTATCCAGGAAAACTGAATGCATGTCATTCTTTACGGCAATTGCAATATCACTCTGACAGTCATTGCCGATCATAATGCTTTCTTCCTTTTTTATATTTTCGTTTTTCAATAGAGCAGCGAGAAAATCTCCCTCCGGCTTCTTGATTCGATAGTCAGAAGAGATATAGACACCGTCAACATAGTTCAGAATGCCGCTCTTTTCCATTTCAGGCATTGTAAAGCTCTTTTGTGCATTGGTCAGAACATAAATCCGGCACCCCATCTTCTTCAGCTTCTTCATGACCTGCAGCGTGTGTGGATATGTCTTGATATATGATCTGGATAAGATCCTGAATGTATTGGAAACTCCATAGATCCATTCATCAACATCTACGACCTGGTGTTCCACTTCATGGTATGCCGGTGCATTTTTCAGCAGGACCGAAAAGATTTTTGCGAGATCAATTTCAGCGTATTCATATCCTGTCTCTCTGCGCAGTGCATTTTCTGCATTCTCACACTGTTCATGAAATGCCTCTTTTAACTCCTGCGGTGTAAAATCTGCACCGTAGACACTGTAAAACTCAGCCATCTGTTTCCACAAGACTGACTTTTCCTCATTCGTTCGGATATCTACTAAGGTTCCGTAGAAATCAAAAATATAGTTCTTGTACATATTCCCCCCGATACATCCCACGAAAGAAATGGCAGGTGCCATGAATGCGGCATCTGCCACTGCTGTGCTAGAAATTGATCTTACATGCAGAACATCTGCTGCGATTTCAATGTATAAGATACTGTGACATCAGCCTTTGACTGCGCCGCTCATACCTTCAACATAGTATCTCTGCATAAAGATGAACAAGATGGCAATCGGAATTGATACAACGACTGCACCTGCAGCGAAAGCGGTATACCATTCATGGATATACTCTTTCTGCAGCATGTTCCATAAGCCGATTGCTACCGTATACTGGTCCGCATCAGCTCTGCATATGACTTTTGCAAAGATAAAGTCCACCCACGGTCCCATAAAGGATGTAAGTACAGTATAGATCACAATTGGCTTTGATAAAGGCATTGTTACTTTTGTAAAGACCTGCCAAAGAGTTGATCCGTCGATGATTGCTGCTTCATCAATCGAATGTGGAATTGTATCAAAGAAGCCCTTGGCAATCTGGAAGCCCATACCGGCTGATGCAGAATATACAATGATCAATGCCACCCTGATCCAAGATCCTTCCGTCAGTCCCATGGACTTCAGCAGATAGTACTGAGCAACCATTGACATGAATCCAGGGAACAGACCAAGCACCATTGCCATGTTCATATACGGCTTACGGAACTTGAAACGCATTCTGGACAGACTGTATGCTACAGAAAGGACAAAGAATGTCTGAATAATGCATACCACGACAGCGATGATCAATGTATTGCCGAACATCTTCGGGAAATTTAAGACATTGCGGTCAGTGAACAGTCTGATGTAGTTGTTAAATGTATAGGTCTTAGGGAAGAAAGTATTCACATAAGAACCTGGTTCTGCTCTGAAACTTGTCAGAATGATCCAGAAGATCGGCAGGACCCATACTGCAGCTAAAAGTGCCAGCAGTACATGGACAAAGAAATTGCCGACTCTTTTTCTGAGAGGCCTGCGATTCAATTTTGCTTTTTCAACATTCATTGCTGTCATCAGTTGAACGCCCCCTCATCCTTATAAGACTTCGAATTGCGATACGTAATCAACGTGATAATTGACAGCACAATGAAGGTCATGATGCCAATGACTGCACCTAAGTTGTAATACTGCTGATCAATGGTCAGTTTATACAGCCAGGTGACAAGCAGATCTGTCTGCCCTGCGGTATCGCCTACATTTGTTGGTCCGCCGCCGGAAAGAAGATAGATAACGTTGAAGTTGTTGATGTTGCCGCAGAACTGTGCAATCAGATATGGTGTTGTAATGAACAGCATATACGGCAGTGTAATCTTAAAGAAGATTGTTACTGGACCGGCTCCATCCATCTTCGCTGCTTCATACAGATCAGAAGGAATATTCTGCAGGATACCAGTGACCTGCAGCATTGTATAAGGAATACCTACCCACAGGTTGATGACAATGACTGTAATTCTTGCCCATGTTGCATTGGTCAGAAATGGCAGCGGTTCAGAGATCAGACCTGCATTTGTCAAAAGGACATTGATTGCGCCTTCCGGCTGCAGCATTGTTCTCATGATCATTAATGAAACAAACTGCGGTACAGCAATTGACAGTACAAAGCAGAATCTCCAGAAAGCTTTGCCATGTGTATCCTTGCGGTTGATGACCATAGCTAAGATCATGCCCAGAATATAGTTCAGGAAAGTTGCGAAGATTGCCCATGTAATGGTCCATGCCAGAACATGCCAGAACTGCTGACCGATATTTCCATTCATTGAAAGAACACGCTGGAACTGGGTAAAACCATTCCAGTCAAACAAAGTCAGATGTGAATCTTCCTTTGAATAGTTCGTGAAGGCCATGCAGATCATGAATACCAGCGGCACGATATTGAAAACAAGGATGCCTAGGACAGGCAGTGTCATCAATGTGATATGAAGATTGCCATCCAGCAGTGACTTCATGTCTTCCTTGAAAGTTGGGACATGCTGACCGTCTTCCAATTTCTTCTGGCACTTGTATGACTGCTTCATCTGCAGGATCCATAAAACAACAATCGCTGCAATAACAAACAGTGTAACGACGCCATACAGAAGGATCAGAAGTGAATTATCGCCGGCTGTATATTCATATACACCCTTTGCTTCATTCCATACTTCAACCTGGTCTGTGTCTCCTAAGGAAGGCATCTTTGCTAATCTGGCAATACCGGTATTGATCATAAAGAAGATAAAGGATATCTCCAGCAGGAATACTGCGGCACCCTTCACTTTTTGTTTATGTCCAAATAGGCCGGCGCCGAAGAAGATCATTGAAAGCCTTGTCCAAAGATCACCCTTCTTGATAGCTGTACCTACTGAATATTCTTCTTTCATATATTTACTCCTATCAGATATACAAGAAGTGGCCAATTTTCTTGGCCACATCTCATATTTTTCGACTCAAATGATTACTTGACTGCTGCAGTGTTGACCTGTGTCTCTAAAGCTTTTGTCTTTTCAGCACTGTTAGCCTTAGTTACTTCGCCATTGAGGATTGCATTTCCGAAATCAGCTGCAGGTGTGAACCAGTTGTTCATACCCTTCCATGAAGGCTGGAGAATAGATGTCTCGTTCATTGTTTTTGACTGAGCTGCTGCAAGAGCATCCTTGGAAACATCAAGTGTTGTATCTGTAGGGATGATATTGCGGAGGTCATAATGATCCTGCTGTGCACTTGCACTGCCAAGATATGACGCGAGAGCTACTGCTACTTCTGGATACTTGCAGTTTGGATTAGCTGCAATAGCCTTAGAACCAGCGAATGCCATCAACTGCTTGTCAGATCCACCGATCTTAGCTGTAGGTAATGCTGCGATACCAACGTTGCCTTCGCCTAAAGCTGCGACAACATTCTTATAATCCCAAGAACCGGAGAACATAGCTGCAACAGAACCATCTTTCAGACCAGCAAGTCCCTTGCCGTCTGCATCATTGATCAGCTTGCCTGAAGCAACTGCATCAACAAGATAATCTGTAGCTTCTGAAGCCTTATCACCAAGCTTGATGCCTGCTGCTTCATCCTGGCCGTCTGTGCCGAAGAATGTAGCGCCATTAGCAACATAGAAGCTAGCATTGTACCAGCCGTTGCTGATAGGCATTGCAACAACGCCCTTTGTCATCATTGTATCCAGGCTCTTAGCGTCTGAATCGGAGATAACTTTCTTATTATAGTAAACAAACCATGTGTTTCCTGTGAATGGAACACCATAGACACCGCCATTATATGTAACAGTGTTTACAACAGCCTCTGAATTGTTCTTCTTGATTGCATCCAGTGCTGTTCCGCCGAGCTTAGAGATTGCCTTGGCATCTACTAATGTACCAATCTGGTCGTTCGCAAACATATATACATCTGCAGCTGCAGCAACGTCAGTCGTAACTGTCTTTGCTGCATCGCCTTCAGAGCATGTTCCGTATTTGAATGTCAGATCCCAGTTCGGATGTTCTTTTGCAAAAGCTTCTGTTTCCTTCTTCAGCCAGTTGCCATTCTCTTCAGACTGGTCTTCCTGCGGTCCCCAAACTGTGATTGTAGCTGTGATCTTTTCTTCTGCTGCTGCCGTTGCTGTTGCTGTTGTTGCTGCTGTAGAGCTTGAGCATCCAGCAAGCATTGAAGCTGCCAGGATTGCTGTTAAGCTGCCCTTCAAAATTTTATTTGTGTTCATATCGTCCTCCCTGAATTCATCTGCATGAACAACTATGTATGTTTTCTGTAATCGTTTCCGGAAACGTTTACACTCAACACCGTCAGTATAATGTAAGCGCTTTTTCTTTGCAACCCTTTTTTTGATTTTTTTTGTGAAATTATTTTTTAGATCATATTCACATCTGATAACATCTGCAGATTCAGACAGTAAAATGCACTCTTCCCTTATTTGAAATTTGATATATATTCATTGTGTGAGGTGCTTGTATGAACTTGATTGTATATCTGCTTGTATTTGCTGCTGGGATGTTCGTTTTCGCCTTTTTTTCGCGGAAATGGGGATACCAGGTCGGGGTCGGCATTGCTAAGAAAAGGATGAAGGATCTCGGTCTGACGGAAGAGGATAAAGAGATTCATAAGTAGAAGAAATATAAAAGGAACTGCCTGTTTTAACTCAGGCGGTTCCTCTTTTTGACTTTCTGTCCTTGATTGATTCACCAGTCAGAACACGGAATGGAATCATTTCGTGGTTGGCTGGGCGGTTCTCATAATTAATACGCATCAGCAGATCTTCAACACTCTTCCTCGCCAGTTCTGAAGTATCCTGCTGGATAGTAGCAAGTCTTGGCACACTGTAGCGGGTATACTCTATGCCATCATAGCCAATGATGGAAATATCCTCCGGTACATTCATACTCAAATCCATGACTGCTCTGACAGCACCGATGGCTATAATATCTGACATGCAATACAGCGCTGTCAGCTTCTTATTTCTCTTCAGCAATGTAGTAGCAGCATCATAACCGGATTCAATAGAGAATCTGCCAGGTTCATACTGCTTATCGATATCAAATGGAATATCATTCTTTTTCAGCATATTCATTGCACCATGCAGACGCCGATAGCCGATCTGCCCTCTTTGGATGGAAGCAGAACCGCCGATGATGCCAATGTTTGTATGACCCATACGGATCAGATATTCAACTGCCGCTGCTGAGGCAGCAGTATCATCCGTGGCATAAGATGATAAGTTGTCATATCCAAGTCCGGCAGCCGGCACCGTAACTAAGACAGAAGGGACATGGATCTGATCAAACTTTTTCTTAAAATAGTTGATATTCCCACCTAAAAATATGATTCCCCTCGGTTTTCTTTCTGCACACTGTGTGATTGCGGCTTCCACTTCATTGGCAGCTTCATCCAGGAAAGTTACACTGGCATCTTCTCCGCTCTCATTTAAGATCTTCTGCATATCTTCCAGGATTACTTCCAGGAAAATATTCATCTGCCCCTTTACAAGAATGATGACCGAAGTCTTGACCTGCTGCTTTAAAAGCTTAGCATTTGAATTCGGCTGAAAATTTTCCTGAGCAATGATCTTTTCAATTTTCTTCCGCGCTGCTGGCGAAACATCAGAATGCTGATTGATTACTCTTGATACAGTACCTATGCTGTAACCGGACAGTCTAGCAATATCTTTTATTGTCGTCATATTACACCTGCCCTCCCAATGGTTTTGTAAACGTTTCCAAGTTCATTTTAGTGAATAAAAAAAACAATGTCAATGGAAATTCGTTTTACAAAACGCTAGAAAATAAGCATAATTACGATTCATTTCAAAAAATCGCTCAAAAAGCTAAAAAAAATATTTTGGAAACGTTTCCAAATTCTCTTGAAAAGAAGATTTTATATGCTAAGATTTCAAAGGAGTCGTTAAGGAGAGAAAACATGAAACTCGAAACGGAAATTGAATCGTATTTAAAGAATTCAATCAGTGATTCAACTGATCTGCAGCTGTATGATGCCCTGCTGACCCTTGTCAAGACCAAGGCAGACAAACTTCCAGAAGTAGCTGGAGAAAAGAAGCTGTACTACATCAGTGCAGAGTTTCTGATTGGCAAGCAGCTGGGAAAGAATCTGATCAATCTCGGTATCTATGAAGAGGTAAAGGAGATTCTTGAAAAGAACGGCAAGGACCTGGCGAAAATTGAAGATAAGGAAAAAGAGCCTTCATTAGGAAACGGCGGTTTAGGCAGACTCGCAGCCTGCTTCCTGGATTCAATTGCCACTCTTGATATGAAAGGTGACGGTGTCGGCCTGAACTATCACTTTGGCTTATTCAAACAGGAGTTTGAAAACAACAAACAGTATGAAATTCCTGATGAATGGATGAACGGCAAAAATATGCTGAAGAAGACAGATGTATGCTTCCCTGTCGAGCTTGCCGGCAAGTCTTATACATCTCGTATGTATGACATGGATGTCATCGGCTATAAGGGAAACAAGAACACTCTGCATTTATTCGATTTGGATACTGTAGATGAAAGCATCGTCAAGGAAGGCATTGATTTTGATAAAAAGGCAATTGCCAAGAACCTGACGCTCTTCCTATATCCAGATGATTCAGATGATGACGGCAGAAAACTTCGTGTGTATCAGCAGTACTTTATGGTATCCAATGCTGCTCAGCTGATCTTAAAGGAACAGAAAGAGCTCAAGCATGATCTGAAGGATCTAGACAAGTATGTTGCAATTCAAATCAATGACACACATCCTTCCATGGTCATCCCGGAATTCATCCGCTTATTGATGCAGGAAGGCATCACCATGAAGAAGGCAGGTGATATTGTCTCCAATGTCTGTGCCTATACAAACCACACGATTCTTGCGGAAGCACTGGAAAAGTGGCCGATGGACTATCTGCAGGAAGTTGTCCCGCAGCTGATGCCGATTATTGAAGGTCTGGACTATGTTGTCGCAACAGCTTTCAACAACAATGAAGAACTCAGCATCATCGACAGCCAGAACAGAGTCCACATGGCAAAGATGGATATGCACTTCGGTCATTCCATCAATGGTGTCGCTGCTCTGCATACAGAAATTCTGAAAGAAAAAGAATTAAAGCCTTTCTATGATGTCTATCCAGAGAAGTTCAATAACAAGACAAACGGTATTACTTTCCGCCGCTGGATCATGCATTCCAATCCTGAACTGAGCAGTCTCATCGATGCAGCAATCGGTGAAGCTTGGAAGACAGATGAAAATGCATTAGAACAGCTGATGGAGCATTTAGATGATGAGCAGTTCCTCACCCACATGGATGAGATCAAGCATGAAAACAAAGTGCGTCTGGCCGAATTCCTGAAGAAGAAGCAGAACATCGTAATTGACCCGGATTCCATCTATGATGTCCAGGTCAAACGTATGCATGAATATAAGCGTCAGCAGATGAATGCACTCTGGGTCATCTGGAAATACATGCAGATCAAAAAAGGAAACAAGCCGGCCCGTCCAGTCACTGTCATCTTCGGCGGCAAGGCTGCCCCGGCATACTATCAGGCAAAGGCTGTCATTCATCTGATCCTCTGCCTGCAGGAACTGATCAACAATGACCCAGAAGTATCTCCGTACTTAAAGGTCGTCATGATCAAGAACTACAACATTGCAAAGGCAGAGATCACCATCCCAGCCTGCGATATCTCAGAACAGATCTCCCTGGCTTCCAAGGAAGCTTCCGGTACCGGCAATATGAAGTTCATGCTGAATGGTGCTGTTACTCTTGGTACCAATGATGGTGCTAACGTCGAGATCAAGGATCTTGTCGGTGATGACAATATCTATACCTTCGGGCGTTCCTCAGACGAAGTTATCAAGCTCTATGAGACATCCGGCTACCATGCAGTTGAATACTACAAAGAAAACAAAGAGATCAAAGAAATCATTGATTTCATCACTGATCCAAAGCTGGTCAAGCTCGGCGACAAGAAGATGCTGGCTGACCTGCAAGATAACTTAATGAACAAAGACTGGTTCATGACTCTGCTGGATCTGGAATCCTATGCTGAAGAGAAGGAAAAGATGCTGGCAGATTATGAGGACCGTGAAAGATGGAAGAGAATGGCTCTGGTCAACATTGCCAAGAGCGGCTTCTTCTCATCTGACCGTACCATCAGAGATTATAATCGTGATATCTGGCATCTGAAGTAAGAAAACAGTACAATAAAAGAGGCAAATGCCTCTTTTGTTTTTTACCTGAAGAAAGGAAATCATATGGTAATTATTGAAATGGCTGATGGAAGCGTCATCAAGCTTGAACTTGATGAAACAGCAGCTCCGATCACAGCCGCAAACTTTAAAAAATTAGTAAGTGAAGGATTCTATGACGGTCTGACTTTCCACCGCATCATCCCTGGCTTCATGATCCAGGGCGGAGACCCGGCAGGAAATGGAACCGGTGGTTCAAAGGAGAACATCAAGGGTGAATTCCAGTCCAATGGATTCAAGAACCCAATCAAGCACACAAGAGGTGTCATCTCCATGGCACGTGCACAGGATCCAAACTCTGCATCTTCACAGTTCTTCATCATGCATGCAGATGCACCGCATCTTGATGGAATGTATGCTGCCTTCGGACATGTAACAGAAGGCATGGATGTTGTTGATAAGATTGCCAGCGTCAAGACTGACTTCCGTGACAAGCCTCTGCAGCCTGTTGTCATGAAGAAAGTTTATCTAGCAGACTGACCCAGAACCTCAGTGAATTCACTGAGGTTTTTTTGTAAAGGAAAAAGTGGCACCTCAATTGAGATACCACTTTCAGTAGTCATCTTGTACAGACAAGATCTCTTATAATCAATGATGGATTACTTAACGAGATCTTTGAATGTCTTAGAAGCCTTGAACTTAGGAGCCTTTGTAGCCTTGATCTTGATCTTTTCGCCAGTAGCTGGGTTCAGACCTGTTCTAGCCTTTTTCTTGACCTGTGAGAACTTACCGAAACCGTTGATGGAAGCTTCTCCACCCTTCTTAACTGCTTCAGCGATCTGATCGAAAACATAGTTAACTGCTTCGTTAGCATCTTTCTTTGTCCAGCCGTACTTTGCTGCAAGCTCATCTGCTAAAGTCTTCTTTGTAACTACTTTTGTTGCCATGTAATTGGCCTCCTTTATCTTACGATACATTAATTTTTGCACTAAAAATAAGGCTTTGCAAGATGCTAAATCAAAATAATGCCCATTTTTTAGCGCTTTTTTTGATTTGCCATAATTTTCTATCCAGCCTGATTTTCTGCACGTCTGCTCTGACCTGTTGCATAGTCGATTTTTATGAACGGTTGGGCATTATGACAATAAACGCAGAGGGTCAGACCCCGCCCCTGATCTTCACATGAACATGCTTCCATCAGCACTCCTGCAGCCAGCAGATCCTGTTCATGATAAATCGGAGTAACTCGATAAAGTACGTGATTCTGCGTCTTTCTGATGTATTGGAAAATCTGATTCTCATATGGCAGCATCCCTTCAACGTTGAAATATCTTGTCCCTGTGATCAGATTTTCAAGCTCATCTTTATCTCCATACAGTTCGCGGGCAATCAGATGACATCGGTTGTACAGATACTTATCTGGGATAAGATCATCGTAGCGCACAGTATGCCAGCCAGTCGGTCTCTGCAGATTACGTTCTGTTCTTTGACCAGTGCAGAGTGTATCCGCACTGATCACTACAAACGCACTGCCGGCACGATGCTGTGCATCTAAGCTGGAAAAGGAATCCACATGCGTATGCCAGTCTTCTAAAGGCAGAAAATACGGCTGTCCATGATTAATCTCGACCGACGGTCTTCCTTTATACACCGGTATTTCATCCAGCGTAAAAGGAATCACTCCAGGCTGCAGTAATGGATGTAAGTGATTGAACAACATGATGAACATGACAATCACCATGCTCAGAAAGAATATTAATTTGCGGCGGCAGTCTCTTGAATGCATATCTCTATATAAACAGTTGCACAGATGTTTTCCTTTTCCTTTATAATGGAAACATGTTGAAGAACATTTTAAAATTTATGCTGAGTGTATTCACCGCTGTCTGTCTGCTGTCGGTACGCACTGTCTCCCTGCATGCAGATGACAGCATCCTTGCGGGTATTACTTCAGAGTATGCATATGTTGTCGACTATGAAACTGGGCAGGTCCTGGCAGAAAAAAATGCAGACACAAAAATGTATCCTGCATCAATGACAAAGATCATGACCGCCATTCTGGCCATTGAAAATCTGAATAATTTGGATGATAAAATTACCATTACTTCGGAAATGCTTTCCGGACTGGCAGAAATGAATGCTTCTGTTGCCGGTTTCCAAGTCAATGATGAACCGACTGTACGCGATCTGCTCTATGGACTGGCTCTGCCTTCTGGGGCAGATGCGGCAAATGCCTTAGCCATAACTGTCAGCGGCAGCCTCTCTTCCTTTGTCGAGATGATGAATCAGAAAGCTGCTTCGCTAGGAATGAACGGAACACACTTCACCAATGTCACCGGTCTTCACGATGATGATCACTACAGCACTGCAAAAGATATTGCCACGCTGCTGAAGTACGCCATCGCTGATTCAACATTTGCTGAGGTCTTCTCTGCCAGATCCTATACCACTTCACCTCTGGCTTCCACATCAGAAGGCATCACCCTGACCTCATCAACCTTCAAAGCCATCACAGCAGGCGGTTATCAGCTGGATGAACTCATTGGTTCAAAGACCGGATATACAGACATCGCAGGATACTGCCTTGCCGCCTGGAGCCAGGTCAATGACATGCATGTAATCACTGTCACCGCACACGCTGACAGCGCCTCAAGCACAAGCCATATTGCTGATCTTGCATCAATCATGGCAATCCTGCGCACTTATAAAAAAAATACAGTCACATCCAAGGACACGGCTGTAAAGAACATCGTTATGGATTCTATCTTTTACCAGACAACGCATTTCGTCTATGTGCCTGACGAGATTGTTTTAGATACACCGTCAGCTGATACCGTCACGTATCAAACAGATCTGCCGGATGAAATTGATCTGACAAATGAAGATCAGGAGCTTTCATTTACGCTGACTATTCTGATCAATGGTTCTGTTTATAAACAGATGCCATTTACCTGCACCATTCCAAAGGACTCGGATCTGATTGCACGTCTTCTTCGCTCCGTAAAGAATATGTTCCAGTAATTCATGCTTACTTCAAATTCTTTTTCTTGGCTCCTGCCAGCCATTTCATTTTCAATCCAGATGGAAGGATGATCAAGAAGCGGTTCAGGGCATCCGGAATCAGAACAGTATGATTGTGCATATGCCTCACAGCGTAGGCAGCACATGCTTCAGGTGAAATATGGCAGCGGCTCATCACACCGCCGCTTTTTTGATAGAAGCCTGTATCGACAGGACCTGGACACAAACAGTATATCTGTACGTTTGTCTTCTTCAGTTCCTCCTTCAGTGCTCTGGTATAGCTGAGCACAAATGATTTGGAGGCATAATAGGACGCAATATAAGGACCTGGCTGGAACGCGCCGGTGCTGGCCACATTGACAATTGTGCCGCTGTTCCTGGCTGTCATCTGCGCACCGAATAATTTCGTCAAAGTCACAAGAGAACTGATATTCAGCTGGATCATGTTCTTTTCAGCAGCCGCATCGATTTTCAATGCTTCTCCAGCATAGCCGCAGCCAGCATTATTGATCAGCACATCAATATTTTCCTGTTCCAGTTCCGCAAATAATTTTTCTGCAGTCCCTGCTTCTGAAAGGTCGCAGGAAATCACTGTGACCGGGACATCATACTGATGATGAATATCTGCTGCTGCCTTTTCTAATTTATCTCTGCTGCGGGCAGCCAAAAACAGATGATATTTCTGTTTAGAATACTCTTTCGCAAAAGCCAGTCCGATGCCTTCACTGCCGCCTGTAATCAGTACTTTTTCCATAGTTTCATTGTAACAAAAAAGATCACTCGAGAGTGATCTTAGTTTGTTGTTTCTGCTGTAGCTTCTGCTGAAGCTGTCGCCTCTGCTGCATCCGCTGAAGCGGAAGCACTCGCAGATGGACTTGGTGATGCAGAAGAATAAATTCTCTTGCCATACTTTGCCGCAATACTGTCTGCTGCCAGATAGCCTGTGACAACTGCCCATGCGGATCCTGCACCCGGCTTCATTGCGCTGCCAAAGACATTGCCGCAGACACTGCCGATGGCATAGATATTTGTCACTGAACTGCCGTCTGCCTTGACAACGTTCAATGCTTTATTGCATTGAATGCCGCCTAGTGTTTCATAAACATAAGAAGTCATTGGGACAATGTATACTTCATCTTCATCCGTGATCTGTGAACTGAATGTATCGGCTTCACGGGTGAAGGCTATATCTGTCTTAGCCTTTACATCCGCATTGTATGTATCTATTGATTCCTTGACGGCAGTATAGTCCAGTCCGTATTTTTCACACGCAGCCTGCAGAGAGTCAGTCGTGTATTTTGTATCCATATTGCTGTCTGCATCCGTGCCCAGCACAAGCTTTCTCTGTTCTTCACTCATATTGACGAGCAGACCTGCCTTGAACGAACGGTATGCATCATAGCTGAGGACCATGTAGCTGCTGGTCTGTGCCGCAATGGAATTTGACAGCATATTCTTCGGCGCATCTTCATTTACAAATCTCTTGCCGTCCTGATTGATCAGAAGTGCACCTGCTTTCAGACTGCGCTGAATTGCATTGTATGAATCAACTGCATTGGTGCTGCTCAGCTGGAAGCCGGTTGCGAATGCTGCTGTGCCGTTCTGCTTGAGAATGCTGAAGCTGTTCTCAGTGCTCTTGCCGACGGTGACCAGATCACCTGTTGCACCTAACGGTCCATAGTACAGTGAAGATGTATCATTCAGAAGTGACTGATTGGCACCATAGCTGCCGCTGGCCAGAACAACATAATCCGCCTTGACCTTTACCACGCTGCCGTCGACCTGCTTTGCGGTCACACCGGTTGCGACACCGTCTTCATAGTTGATGCCGATGACAGCCGCATTTGGTACGATCTTTGCTCCGGAGACTTTGACTTCTTTTGTCAGCAGCTCATACAATTCTGAATCATCTGTATTGTAGTAGCGCACCGCATTGCTGGAATAGCCGCCGATGCTGTATTTATCTTCAAACGCCATGCCGAGATCACTGATCTGCCAGTCGGTTACCATGCCGATGTTGTCCACCAGCAGATTTACCAGAGACTGATCTCCTTCGTTATTGCCGTAGTTCATGATATCCGTGGCAATGGCATCGGATTCTTCATCCGACACATTGTCCTTATGGAGCTTGGTACTGCCTGATGTAATCTGCAGAGAGTTGAACATGTAGTTCAATGATCCGCCGACTTTCGGCTCTTTCTCAACAATCAGTGTTTCAATGCCAAGCTGCTGTAAGCGCAGTGCCGCAATAATGCCGGCATAGCCGCCGCCGACAATGACTGCCTGCGTTGTATAATTGATCTCTTTATCTTTATGCTTGCCGGTGCAGTCGACCGTCCACTGGTCAATGTTGCCACCGGCTGGTGTGACTGTGCTGGCCACCGCTTCGCAGATTGCCTTGCTGGTAACAGTTGCACCTGTTGATACATCGACATTGGTCGACTGATTCTCAACAATATAATTCGGAATGTTCTTCATTGCGGAATAAGCGACAACACCTGGTTCACTGTTCTTTGTGACCTCAACGTTTGTCATCTTATTATCTTTGTACGTGACAGATACTTCAATTTCTCCATTGTATCCTTGAGCTGTTCCTGTATAAGTGCCGTCTTTAATGAATTTCACTGACTCAGGTGAAACGCAGCCTGCAAAAGCGCAGACCATGGCAGCACACATCACTGCTGTTAATGTCTTCTTCAATAATTTTTTCATACCATACAAGTATACCATTTTCACTCATCTTCGTCCCCTTTCCATAAAAAAATTCAGAATATGTTAAGAATCCCACATTTCTTCATCCAAAGTTCACCGTCTTATCTCATTTTTTTAACTTTCGTTCCGTATATTACTGGGTATAGAAAGGAGAAAACAAAGAGTCATCCACAAGATGACATGTTTCACCCTATAATTTAAAAAATAATTTCTTTCCCCCCAAAGAATGGAGAACTGGTCCTCGTCAAGAGAACCAGTTTTCTTGTATAATGAGTCAGAGGTGACAGACATGATCTATCCAGAATTTATTAAGAAACATGAAATCATTGGCATCGCTGCGCCAAGTGCCGGAACAGGCAGATATCTAGAAAAATACCAGGCATCCATCGATACATTGAAAGCACAGGGCTATACCATCCTGGAAACAGAATCAGTTCGTAATGACGATGACCGGTCAACCAGTGCAGAAAATCGCGGCGAGGAGTTCACTTCTCTTTTCCGGGAAGATTCGGTCAAGATGGTCATGTGTGCCAAGGGCGGTGACTTCTTAGATGAATGTCTGCCGTATGTGAACTTTAAAGTCATGCAGAAAAATCCAAAGTGGGTCATGGGTGCTTCTGATCCAACCGGAATTCTATATCCATATACGACAAAATATGATGTTGCGACCATCTATGGATGCAATGCCTCATCTTATGATGCAAAGCCAATGCTTGATTTTATAAAAGCAAACTTGGAGATTCTAAAAGGAAAGCATGTAATTCAGCGCAGCTATCCGGCTCACCTTTCGGAGCCGCCGTATGATATAGAGCAAATCAAATATGACACGCCGACTCAGTGGCTTTCCAGTCAAGATACGATTCGGATCAGCGGCAGATGCATCGGCGGCTGTATTGATGTGCTCAAGGATCTGATTGGCACGGAATATGACGGCACCAGGAAATTCCTGCAGAAATACAAGCAGGACGGCATCATCTGGTATTTTGACAATTTCTCACTTTCTGCTGAAACGCTCTACCGCACACTGCTGCAGTTCCGCTATGCCGGATGGTTTAAAAGTACCAAAGCCGTCATCATCGGCAGAACGGTGTATGAATCATCGGAGACCGGCATGACCTATACCGAAGCCATCACGATGGCAATGCAGGAGATTCCTGTCCTGTATCAAGCTGATATCGGACATACATATCCGCATATGACCATGATCAACGGTGCCATACTGCACTTGATCTACAAGGATGGCCAGTCTTCCCTTTCATTTGAACTAAAATAGCCGTACACATAAAGTACGGCTACTTTTCTATCTGTTTGGCCAGGACAATCTCTCTTAATTCATCATGATTGCGGACACATGTCTGCAGGGAGATCCAGCGGTCATTCATGGTGAGTGTTTCTCCCGTATCATAGAAGTCAGCCTGCTTGACGGCACTGTAGTATGTCTGGAAGAAAGTGCTGTCGTAATTGACATGGTAATACTTCAATGTTGTGCTCTCCAATGGATAATAGAAAATATCTGTGATTACATATCTTCTTTCATCGGTTGGGCTGAAGTAGACATCAATATATTTATTTGCCTCGTAGTTTGCCGGATCCATCAGCGTCTCCAGCGGGGTGAACATCTTCGATGCATCATAGTAGACATAATGTCCATAGAAGATCAGATTCTGATCCGTCAGATAATTGCGGTAATCCAGGTAGACCGAACCTTCGTTGTTGACGGTATTGTCCCAGGCACGGTTCAGATACTTGTCATTGTCAGCTGTCTGGGTAATGTTCTGTTCAATCAGTCCGCTCTCAAGCTTCATCTTGCCGATATACTCACTGTTGACGGCTTTGTTCTCGTTGTATTCTTTCTCAAATATCGTATCAACCGGTGTTGGTGTCGGTGTCGGTACTGTCGTTGGTTCAATGGTCGGCTCTGCTGTGACTTCGGCAGCAGCGGCTGGCTGCGCACTGAATACTGGGCGCAGGAACCAGAAAGCAGTGAAAAGAAGACATACTGTGATCAGTATGATGCAGGACTTTCCAAATTTCGTCAGCCGGCGCTTTTTCATATGGTTCTATTATATCGGAAAAAATGACGAATGCACTGCATGAGCGCTGGCTAGCTGCATTGACAGATTTATTTTCCCCCTGGTTTATGATACTATTACATCTGCATATGGGGCCATAGCTCAGCTGGGAGAGCGCGTGGTTCGCAATCATGAGGTCGGGAGTTCGATCCTCCTTGGCTCCACTTGTCAAATAACTGCAGATTCGAAATGATCTGCAGTTATTTTTTATATTTCATAAGTAATCTATTCAGAATCTTGATATGATACTTCTAGAAAGAGAGGAATCACTGTATGGGAATCGGGGAAATATTCAAGTCATTTGCGGACATGAAGAAGATGGGAGACTTCCAGAAAGTTTTGACGGAAGCCTGCGATGCACTGGAAAAGGAAGGTAAACTTCCGGATGACATCAAGTCATTCATGGAAACGATGAAGAATGGCAGCGGGAACACCGACACCAATGCCCAAGTAGACTTCTTAGAGAACGGCCTTAAATTATTTGAACAGCACAGTGACTTGTTTGACGGCAAGATTGAAGAAATCGTTAAAAAGTACGAGAGCACTGCCGAAGAAGTCGGAAAGATTGCTTCTTCACTTAACCAGAAATAGTACTGAAAAGGCCGCCCATATTGAGCGGCCTGATTTTTTATGATTGTTCTTGATGGTTCCTGCGGTTCAGCAGGCCGCCGATGACCATGATAACAGCGAAGACAATCAGATACCAGAAGTTCTCGATGCCATGGCTGACAATTGAAGCATAGATCATGAAGCATGATCCAGCTGCAGCCAGCGCTGGAATGATATATCTCTGCGTCACTGAAGCATCCTTTGTCTTTCTCATCCACTGAATCAGGATTGGCAGATAAAAGCCATAGATTGTGATAATCGGCAGTTCAGATGAATCAAAGACAAATGGACCAGTCCATGTCTGTGCCAGGTTGGCCAGGAAGAAATACAGGCCCCAGGCAGCTGTAATCATCAATCCGAAGACAGCAGAGTTATTCGGCATGTTCGTTGAAGGATCGACCTGTGAGAATACCTTTGGTGCAGGTCCTTCACCACGAACGGCTAGGGAGTACATGCAGCGCGTCACTCCGAGCATCAGCCCATTCAATGTGCCAAGACAAGATATGGCAATGAACAGATTCAGGATATTTCCAAAGACGGGTCCAAAAACATTGATAAATGCTATTGTCGCTCCGTTGTCAATCAGATCCTGGTTCGCAGCGCCGCCAGCAACACCGATATAGTATGTTACATAGATTGTCATGACAATCAGACATCCGATGACCAATGCCTTTGGCAGATTCTTTTTTGAATCCTTGATTTCAGAATTGATGCTGGTGACAATGATCCATCCTTCATAGGCAAATGCTGTAGAACAAACTGCGGCTAACAGCAGACTTCCATTGGAAGCACTGGTCGTGACAGCTGCAGCAGTTGTAAAATTGCTGCCAAGTGTGCCGTTGACCAAGCCCATTACAACACCGACCACTGCCATCAATACCAGCGGTATCATCTTGATCACTGTTGTACTGACCTGGAATTTCCCGGAAAGCTTTGGTGAAAGTCCATTGACCGCATAGGAAGCACACAGATAGAACATTGTCAGTGCCATGCATTCAGGACCTATGACTGCGCCGCCTTCACTGGCCGGAATAATCAATTTCAGGTTCGGGCAGACTGATACCAGAAAAACCAGTGTATATCTGGCAGAAAGCCATGCAAGTACGGATGTCATTGCCGGAAAATAGATTGTTGTTGTAAACCATCCTACATAGTAGGCATATTTGGAGCCAACGGTCGCTTCTGCATAGTCAACAATACCATTGACCTTTTCATAGCGCTGCGCCATCTGTGAGAAGGCAAGCGCGCATACCATCATGATGACACCGCCGATGATCCATGCCCAGATGCCTAACGGCATATTGCCGCCTGTCTTGGTCAGAATTGTCTGTGCCTTGAAGAAGACACCTGAGCCGATGACAATTCCAACAACCATACATATTGCTGTCAGCAAGCCATATTTTTTTGTTAATTTACTGTCCATATTTCCCCTCTTTAAGAACATTGCAGTATTGGAATTATATAACAGACATATTGCGAATGTCATTGATTTCCTTTCGGTTTTGTTGAAATTTGCAAAACAAATAAAAAAGATTCTCAATTGTGAGAACCTTTTCAAGGATTTTGATCAAGAATGGAAGATTTTGTTCAGTTTTGGCTGGGTCACTTCATCCGCCAGGGCAAGGAGATCATCACCTGCATGAATGACTGTATCACCTTTGGTAATGAAGTTCTTATCCCCCCGCATCAGGGCAATGATGATTGCATTCTCAGGGATTTCCAGATCCTTGATCTGACGGCCGTTGACTGAAGATGTCTCACTGACATGAATCTGGACAATGGAAACATTTCCACGTTCCAGCTTCAGCAGTGTTGTCATATCCCGCATATCAATTCCTTCCAGAATGATATGTCCGATCAGATCTGCCTGATTGATGCTGACATCAACACCCATGCCGGCATTGAACATCCATGCATTATGAGGATTATTGACTCTGGCAATGACACGAGGCACATTGAATTCAAACTTACCGATTGTTGAAGCAACTAAGTTCACTTCGTCAGCACCTGTTGCACATACCAGGACATCACATGTATTGATGCCGGCAGCTTCCATCATATTCGGATCTGTACCAGATCCATCAAATACACAGTCAGCAGGAAGCTCTTCCTTCACCTTTTCCAGAACGCTTCTGCGGCTCTCCATGACTTTGACACGGCAGTGATTTGCTAAAAGAAGATTGGCTACATAGACACCTGTCTTGCCGCCGCCTACGATAATAACATTCATGTTCTTATCCTCCTCCTTAGTCCATTCCCAGCAGTGACTTCAAATGATCTGTTGAAGCGCACAGCACTGAGATATAAAGAATATCATCTTTTTCAATCGGGGTTCCGCTGCTTGGAATAAAGATCTTATTGCCGCGGCTGATGGCAATGACATTCATCTCGCCATACACACACAGTTCGTTGACTGTTCTTCCTTCCAGCATCTCCGGTGCATCCGCACGGATGATCTCTGCCTGGGAATCACCAAGCATCATCACGCTGTCAAGCTTATTGAAGCTCAGCATATCCATAGCTCTCTGTACGCCCCATGAGGTCGTTGAGATTGTTTCAATACCGAAGCTTCTGTAGATGGCAGCTCTTCTTGGATCATATAAGCGGCAGATGACACGCGGTACACTGTAGGCATCTCTTGCCAGCTTGCCAATTAATGCATTTGTTTCATCTTTCTTGCTGCAGGCAACCACTGCATCACTTCTTGAAATGCCAGCCTGCTCCAGGACAGCACGGTCGAAGCCGATGCCTGTGATCTTTGTACCAGTGAATTTACGATCCAGCAGTTCAAAGGCTTCCGGATCACTGTCAATGATTGTTACTTCATTTCCCTTTTTCTCGAGCGACATTGCAAGTCCAGATCCGAACTTGCCGCAGCCAACAATGATAACCTTCATCTTGTTTCTCCTTTTTCTTTCCGCATATTTTGACGGACAATGAATTTTCTTAACTCATCTAAACAGATGATCAATACAGGACATAATATCAGATACAACCATTCTACTCCACCTATCGGTGCTGTCTGCAGGAATTCTCGCATGAACGGCACATACATAAAGGAGAGGATCAAGAGGATTTCCAAGACAATACCAGATAAGATCGTACGGTTATTGAAGATGGAATTCTTGAAGATGGATGTTGTTTCTGTACGGGCGCATAAGACAACGCCAATCTGACAGAAAACGATGGAAGCTAAAGCCATTGTTGTTGCTTCCTGATATACGGAACCGCTGGAAGCTAATGCCGTGGCAGAAGGCCATCCATTGGCAATGTTGACCAAGAAGTAGCCGCCTAAGGACAGCAGTGATTCCATCATGCCATACCAGCCATATGCAAGCATCATCAATCTCTTATTCAGCAGACGTTCGCCTTGTTTGCGCGGAGGAACTTCCATGATGCCGTCTTCTGGCAGTTCTGCACCTAAGCCAAGGGCTGGAACCATATCAGTTCCAAGGTCAATGGATAGAATCTGCATGACTGTCAATGGCAGCGGAATCAGTCCCCCTGAGAATAAGAAGGCAGCAGAAGGAATTGCTTCCGGTGTATTTGAGTTGAAGATATAGAGAAGGAATTTACGAATGTTCCTGTAGACTGCACGTCCTTCACGGATTGCCTTGACGATAGAGGCAAAATTGTCATCCGTTAAAATCATTTCTGCAGCTTCCTTGGCAACATCTGTTCCGGTGATGCCCATGGCAACACCGATATCAGCTTTCTTCAATGCCGGTGCATCGTTGACGCCGTCACCTGTGACGGCAACAATCTCACCGATTTCCTGCAGGGCACTGACAACACGATACTTCTGTTCCGGTGCCATACGGGCGAAGATGACTTCATTTTTCAGGGCAGCCTTCAGATCTTCATCCGGCATATCCTTCAGCTGTGTACCAGTGATGATATTTGGATGTTCAGAAGTGACAATGCCGATCTTCTTAGCAATGGATTCTGCAGTCAGACCATAGTCGCCTGTGATCATGATGATGCGGATGCTTGCCTTGTGGCATTCTGCGACAGCCGCAGCGACCTCAGGACGAGGTGGATCCATCATGGCAACCAAGCCGACAAACGATAAGTTCTTTTCAATGATCTCCGGTGTATAGTCACGCAATGCCGCAGGCAGTTCATCATCCGGACCAAGTCTTCTGACCGCAACTGCCAGGACACGCAGTCCCATTGTTGCATAGTGGTCATTGGCGTCCATGATCTGCTTCCGCATTTCATCGCTCAGTTCAACCAACTCGCCGTCCTTCATCATATTGACGCAGAGGTCCAGCGTTTCCTTTGGTGCACCTTTAACATAGGCAATCCGGTTCTTTCCGTTGACTGTTCTTGCCAGGTTGTGGATGGTGCTCATCCGTTTTCTGGTCGAATCAAATGGAAGTTCACGGAGTCTTGGCGTAACATCCAGTTCCTGCTGAATATGGATGCCGGCTTTCTGTGCCGCAACGCCTAGGCAAGCCTCGGTCGGATCACCTAATACTGTATAGCGGTCGCTCTTCTCATCCGGTGGAAGGATACGTGCATTTCCACAGAAGGAAGCAGCAACTAACAATGTCTTCAGATCATAGTCATCTTCTGCCTTGACCGGCTTACCTTCATAAAGGATCTCTCCTTCAGGTGCATAGCCGAGTCCGCTGACTTCCATCTCACGTCCAGGCAGGAACAGGTGTGTGACCGTCATTTCGTTCTGGGTCAGTGTACCTGTCTTATCAGAACAGATGACAGATGTGCAGCCTAATGTTTCAACTGCAGAAAGTCTCTTGACCAATGCATGTTCTGTTGCCATACGCTGAACAGCCATTGCAAGGGACAGGGTCACCGTCGGCAGCAGTCCTTCTGGAATGAAGGCAACAAACATGCCTAAGGCAAAGATGAATGCCTGTGCAAACGGCTGATGGACGACAAACAGTGCCAGGACCAGGAAGCTGATGCCGACAACAGCAGAAATGATGGTGATCTGCTTGGTCAGTACATCCAGTTCCTTCTGCAGCGGGCTCTGTTCTTCCTTGACTGTCTGTGCCAGAGAAGCGATGTGTCCGAATTCAGTATTCATGCCGGTCGCAGTTACCACTGCTCTGCCGGTCCCGGAAGAAACGCTGGTTCCTTCGAAAATCAGGTTGGACATTTCAAACTTTGTCAGACCGTCTTCCAGAATTGGATCATGCGTCTTGCGGATCGGATTGGATTCACCAGTCAGTGTGGACTGGTTGACCTGCATATCACTGGAGGCAATCAGTCTTGCATCTGCAGAGATCTTGTCTCCTTCTTCAATGATCATGACATCGCCCGGCACCAGGTCTTCTGCTAAGATCTGTGTTTCATTGCCATCACGGATGACACGTGCATTTGCCGGCAGCATGTTTTTCAATGCTTCTGTTGCCTTGCCGGCTCTGAATTCCTGCCAGAAACTGAACAGACCGTTCAGTACGTTGACCATCCAGATTGCATAAGCAAGTTCCGGTGTGCCTGTGAACAGTGCAATCCCGCCGCCAATCCATAACATGATTGCCATCAGACTGGTAAAGTTCTCTAAGAACACCAGAATGATCGGCTTTCCCTTCGGTTTAGCCAGAACATTCTTGCCGTAGACACGAGTGTTCTCTTCGACCTGTTCATTTGATAATCCTCTTAACGTTGAACCCATTGCTCTACAGGCATCCTGCGGGTTCAGCTTTTGAATCTCTTTCGATGTATCTTCTGTCATATCTTCGGTTCTTCTTTCGTTATCCCCAAATAAATTCCTACAACAATCCGTGATATTAGCACCGCGAAAATCCCTTTACAAGCGCGAAAATGAAAATAATTCACTTGACTTTCATAAAATTTGGACTTGTCATATGTCCCCATTTCTAGGGCTTTTCAGAGAATGGCGATTTTTAGCCTCCGTAAGGGGTTACATTAAAAACACAAAAAAAGCGCCGAAATTTCCGGCGCATACGCATTTCTAGGACTATTCAGCCGCTAATGACACTGGTTCAGGGATCTCTGTTCTGCCCACCTGTCTGCCGATCCTGCCGTCTGCCTCCAGCTTGAAGGATATGACGTCATTGGAATAGCGGTTTGCGCACAGCAGATAGCCGTCTGCCAGGATGAAATCTCTCGGGTGTTTTCCGCCGCAGGAGGTGACCTGCATCAGCGTTGGAATATGATTGTTCAGCTGAATGACGGATAAGACATCTTTCTCCCTCGTACTGACATAGATGCGGTCCTCTGCTTCATTCAAACGAATGGCAGCTGTTCCGCGGACATGCTTCTCATCATTCTCCAGCACACCGATGCATGCCTCGATCTTCCAATCGCCGCAGTGGATCACAAACAGTTCATTGCTCAATTCAGAAACCAGATAGAGATATTCTCCATCTTTTGAGAACACGCCATGCCGCGGTCCCGTTCCCTGATGGAAGCGAATGGATTCTTTCTGGTTCAGATTCTTGTCAAAGATCACAACACGGTCCATGAACAGCGTTGGGATCAGGATCAGATCTTTCCACAGCAGCACCTGATGACATCCTCCGCCGTCCATCAGCAGAACCGTACGAATCAGCTTCAGCTTTCCATCTTTCTTCTCCAGGACACTGAATGTCCCTTCATGATAATTAGCCGTATAGACACGGTCTTCCGTCTGTGCAACATAACAGGAAGTATGATCTTCATACTTCTTATGATCAATGATCTTTCCTTTCTTATCAATTAAAGCTGCACCTGCACCACCTTCAAAATCAGCCACAGCTGCCACAATCCCATCCTGCAGAGAAATATACTTTGCATTCTTGATTGGACAGAACAGTTCTGGTTCTGACAGCTTTCCGTCTTTCAGACTGAACTTGTAGATGCCTTCACTTCCTGTACCTGAATAGGTACCTGCATATATTGTTTTTTTCATAGTTCCATTATAACAGTAAGCATCTCATCGTAGATAAGAAAAGCTTCTCCGCAGAGAAGCTTATGCAAATGATTTCAGAATCTTCGGCAGATCCGCTACAGTAATGATGCCTAACGGCTCCTCATTCAGTGAACCTTTATCCGTAATAATGATTGCCAGCAGAGAAGAGCCATGGTTCATAGCGCTCTCAAATCCCTGGATGGCGGAAGTCACAGAACTGCTCCTAGGCAGAAAAAGGACTTTCTCATCCTTCGATGCTGCCAAGATGTCATTAACAGTATGTTTCGTGGTATCACGGTTGATGCCCCAGCCGGCAATCTCTTCCAGCGTCACCAGGCCTTTATACGTTCCCTGCTCATAGACAGGCAGCTTGCTGGTATGCATTTCATCCATGATTCGATAGGCTTCTGGAATTTCTGTCTGCAGGGAGACCGTTTTGACCGGCATCGAAGAAAACTGCAGGATGCTGTTGTCCTGTTCCAGCAGACCGGCAATCCGTTCAATGCTTTCGGTCACCGAATCACATGGTTCTGCAATGATCTCATTGTTTCCGCCGCGTTCATGGACAATCGCATTTCTCAATTCACTGTATTCCCGCAGTGTCTGCTGATTCAGAGAGATGACTTTGTTCAGAGAAGCACATCGGTACAGCAGCTGGGCAAACGGCTTATAGCTTGATTCCTTGCTGATCTCACCCATCTTTTTTTCAATCCTGGCATATGCTGCTAAAAAACGTTCTGCATTTGTCATCCATTCTTCCTCTCAAATCCATTGTAGTCACACAGTGCATCATAAAGATCTTGAGCAGCCTGCTGATAGCCTGCTTCATTCGCCCATTTGTCTACATCCGCCTGATTGGTCACATAGAACTGATTTGTTACAACGACCGGCATATCACACTGCTTCATCAATGCAAAAGTATCCAGCTTGTAGTCTGTCAGATCATCAGAAGTGACAAACTTCAGCTCATAATTTCCTGTCTCTTCATACGGCTGATAGTAAAGATATCCTGTATCCACCGACCAGTCATTGCTCTTGAAGGTACCTGCAACTGCCTGGGCAAGACGCAGAGATGCTTCATGATATTTCTCACTTGGAATCTCAGCATAGATATGCATGCCGCTGAGTTCAGCATTTGGACTGCCGTCAGCATGGACACTGAGCACAAACATAGGGTTATCCTTATTGATCTTCTCTGCTCTTTCTGCAACGGTTGCCGCCGTACCTGCTTCATGGCTGCGCAGCACCTTGAATCTTCTGTCCTTCTTCAGCAGAGCTTCTAAATCATTGACAATATTCTCCGTGACATCTGCTTCATTGACCAGTCCCTGATAGCCGGTATCCCCACCGCCATAAGCCGCATCCAGTTCAACTGTGACCGCATTCTTTAATGTTCCTGTGCAGGCACCGAAGGCTGAACCAAATGTCAGAAAAACAAGGATCGCACACAGGATCATGACAATCGGATCTTTCCAGGCAATCTGCTTCAGATCAGTTCTGACTCTTTCCCATACTGCATTTGTTTTTTTTCTGACGTTAGAAGTGTTTCTTTCTGTCATCTGTATTTCCCTTCCAGATCCGCCAGCGCTGCATCTGCATCCATGTGATCCAGGATCATCTTCATCAGATTCTCCATATCACTGTTCTCACTGTAGTCTGCCTGGCACATATAGTCTGCACGGCCGTCATTGATCAGCTTTTCTGCTGTCTCTCTGGCCTTCTTTGAGCGGCTGCTGTAGACCGCAATGGATCTGCCGCCATACAGCTTTACTAAACGCATGCATGGTACATCTGTCAGTCCATCTGCAATATAGACCATTCTCTCAAACGGGACCGGCCTCTTTTTTGGATCATAGTAGTCATTCAGTTCCTTGTCATCATTCTCATCCAGGACCTGCTTGTTGATTCTGAAAATATACTGCGTCTTTGTCGTATAGTTGACGATGACTGCCGGCCATTTAGCAATATTATTGCCATCATAATAATAGCGGCAGGAATAGATTTTGCGGAACTCATGAGCAATCGAAGTTCCTTCAATGATCTCACTCATGCCTGAAGAAATAATGTAATGTTCAATCTCCAGACCATGTGCAAGTCCATATGCGTTGATTCTCTCGAACCATGTATCCACACCGTTGTACAGGACAATGTCTTTGCCGAGATTTTCAAAGTCACTTTTCTTCAGCGGTCTTCCCTGTTCTTCAAACTTCTTCTGCAGAAGATAAAGATATGCACTGATGGAATCCATTTTGTTCTCTTTGGAGAGGGCGGTGACCTCAGCCCAAAACTCCATCGGATCATCATATCCAAGGGATGGAATCAAAGAGTATTCCTGCATGTCTTTTGTGCAGAGTGTTTTGTCAAAATCATATAAGAGGGCGACTTTTTTCATAGTTCCTATTATAGCATTATACAAATTGAAGTTCCTTCTTTCCTCTCTTCTCAAAGAAAAAGATGCAGTTTTCTGCATCTTAGATCTTCAATAATTTACAAATGCCAGCCACATAGATCTCTGCCTGTTTCAGCAGTTCATCCACCTTGACCCATTCATTGGCATCATGAATATGATAATCATTGCCAGGGAATGCACATCCAAAGGCAATGGTATTGTCAATGCCCTTTGCATATGTACCGCCGCCGATGACCATCGGCTGTGTCTCTGTATCGCCTGTGACTTCCTGATATGCTTCTGTCAAACAGGTGACCAGGGTACTGTCAGAAGGATAATACAATGGCTCTACAGTATGAAGCACTTCAACTTCACCACCGTCATCTGAGAGACGGTCGTTCATCATCTTGCAGACTGCACGAGAATTCATGGTCACAGGATAACGAATATCAATCGAACCAGTTACCACGCCGTTGTCAATCCCGATGACACCGCAGTTGAGTGTCAGTGCGCCGTATTCATCACTGCACTTGACGCCTAAGCCTGTACCATCTGTATTCAGGCCGAAGTGCGTGCAGTAAAAATCCACGAACGGATCCTGATATCCTGCTTCCTTCAAGCCGACCAGCAGATAGGAAATTGCATTTGTGCCAAGTTCCGGTGTGCTTGCGTGTGCCGCCACACCAGTGACTGTGATCTTAACTGTCTGATCCTGATCTTCAATTTCAAAATCAATATTATTGTTGTTATACCAGTCAGTCAGCTTCTTTCTGGAGAATGAGCACTTGTCAACAACAATATAGCATCTGCGGCAGACAATATTCTTTGCGGTGCCGCCCTTGATATCACGGATGCCAGTTTTCTTAGAACGATAGACTGCACTGACCATGCCCTTTTCACCATTGATACATGGAAAATCTCCATCCGGTGTAAAGCCGTAGTCAACGGAACCTTCCTTCTTGACATAATATGCCAGGCCTTTGGATCCAGTTTCTTCATTGGTTCCCATGATCAGTCTGATTCTCTTGGTCAATGGAATCTGCATATCCTTGATGACCTTGAGGGCAATCATGGAAGCCACAACAGCTCCTTTGTCATCAGAGACGCCGCGTCCATACAGAACGCCGTCTTTTTCAGTCATTTCAAACGGATCCGTATTCCATCCATCTTCCATATGTGCCGGCACAACGTCCAAGTGTCCGACAATTCCAATGCATTCCTTGCCTGCTCCAATTTCTGCATAGCCGGCATAGTTCTCAAGATTGACTGTCTGGAAGCCGTCTGCGGCACACATCTTCAGTGCTGCCTGAAGAGCATCTCTAGGTCCTGCACCAAATGGTGCATCCGCTTCCGGTGTTCCTTCTTCACTATTGATGGATACCAGGGTCTCCAATCTTTTGACAAGTTCTTCTCTGTATCCTTCTACCATCGATTTTACATCCATATCTCGACTCCCCCTAAAGCATAGCAATTATACTACAAAATTGAAAAACGGCACTTTATATTTGTATATTCAGCTCAACTGGGCAGTGATCTGATCCCTGTACAGTGTCGTGAATAACAGAATCCTTTACCTTTTTCATCAGCCGGTTGGAAACAATGAAGTAATCAATGCGCCAGCCTGCATTGTTCTCACGGGCATGAAAACGATAGCTCCACCAGGAATACTGTATCTCTTCCGGATACAGCTTCCGGAAGGTATCTGTAAAACCTGATGCCAGCAGATGTGTCATCTTTTCTCTTTCTTCATCAGAGAAGCCTGCATTCTTATGATTGGAAGCAGGATTCTTGATGTCAATCTCTTCATGGGCAACATTCAGATCACCGGTATAGATGACCGGCTTCTTCTGATCCAGTGTCATCAGATGCTTCTTCAGCATCTCCTCCCATTCCATACGGTAAGGCAGTCTTGCCAGTCCCTCTTTGGAATTCGGCACATAGGCGCACACAAAGTAGAAATCTTTATATTCTAAGGTAATGACGCGGCCTTCCTTTGTCGTATCGCCTTCAATGTCATAGCTTACCGAAAGAGGCTCCTTCTTTGTATACACCAAAGTTCCGGAGTATCCCTTCTTTTCAGCACTGTTCATATACAGATGATATCCGGGGAACTTCATTTCTTCACTCATCTGTTCCGGCTGCATCTTCGTTTCCTGAATGCCGAAAATATCAGCATCCGCTTCCTGAAAGAAATCCGCAAACCCTTTTGTCATACAGGCTCTCAAGCCATTTACATTCCATGATACGATCTTCATATTTCTATCTCTTCAACGCTGCCGTTGCCCTGCGCAGGAAAGTCAGATCTCTGCCCTTCAGGTATGGTGTCAGCTGTTTTCTGACTTCCTGATGGTAGGCATTGATCTGTTCAATCTCAACGTCACTCAGATACTTTGTATCAATTGCTTCCAGATCATAAGGGCAGTAAGTCACATTCTGGAACTTCAGCCACTGACCATAGAAATTCTTGCCGTCTTTGACAACAAGCAGCTCATTTTCTATACGAATGCCAAGCTTATGCGGCAGATAAACACCTGGTTCGTCTGTCACAATCATACCAGCTTCCAGGCAGGCACTAGGACGATTTGCACTCGGCATGCCCCAGCGGACCCCATGGATGCCTTCATGGACACCTAATACATGACCGACGCCATGTCCAGTACCGCATTGATAATCGATATTCATATCCCATAACGGTTCACGGGCAAGGATATCCAGATTATTCCCGGCTGTACCGCGCAGGAAGTGCGGACGCATCAGGGCAAGATGTCCTTTTAATACTTTTGTATAGTACATCTTTTCTTCCGCGCTCAGCGGTCCGACAGCAATGGTACGGGTGATATCTGTTGTGCCGTCTTTATATGTTCCGCCGGAATCCACCAGCAGGAATCCCTTTGGATCAACTTTCGCAAACTTCTCTTCTGTAGCTGTATAGTGCATCATTGCACCATTTGCCTGATATGCAGCAATTGTATCAAAGGAAGGTTCGATATAGTCCTTTCCTTCAGCACGCAGTCTGTACAATTCATTCTGTGCAGAGAGCTCTGTCATATTTCCCTTGGGTGCATTCTCCTTCACATAGCGGAGGAACTTCACCATGGCAGCGCCATCCTTGACATGGGCATGGATCAGGTTCTTGATCTCTGTCTTATTCTTGATGGAACGGTATGCCATAATCGGTGTCAATGCATTGTAGATCTGATTGTCTGATGCAATATTTGCATACAGTTTAGTATTCAGGCTGCTGAGATCTGCCCAGATTGTCTGATGATGCAGTTTGGCAAGATCTTCTGCCAGTGCCTCATACGGACGCACTGCAACACCATTCTTCTTGAAGTATTCTTTGACTTCCTTAGTGACCTGCTTCTTTGCCACATAGTATGAAACTCTGCGGTTTGTAATCACTGCAAAGGCATAGGCAACCGGTGTGCATGGAATATCATTGCCGCGGACGTTGAGCATCCAGCATGGATCTTCCAGCATCGTCAATACCATGACATTGACCTTCTTTTCCTTCATGTCATCTCTGATGCGTTCAATTCTTGTCTTGGCATCTTCCCCGACATACTTCTTATCCAGAATGAACAGCGGTTCTTCCGGCATTGACGGACGGTCTGTCCAGATCAGATCAACAAGATCTTCACTGACATGCATGGATGCATTTTTCTTCTTCAGGGAAGCAGCCAGGCGCAGTGCTGTTGCGGCTGATACAACCGAGCCGTCAAAACCAAGCAGACCATTGTTCGGTGTGTGGTCAATCACGAAATCCAGCGGGTTCGGCACCCCTTCCTGGTTCAGTCTCATCAATGTGACGCCTGTACCCTTGAGCTCTCCTTCAGCCTGTGTAAAGTAGCGGCCGTCTGTCCACAGTCCGGCAAAGTCCTTTGTCACGATCGTACACCCTGCATCTCCGCTGAAACCAGACATGTAGGATTTGCATTTGAAATGATCTGCTGTATATTCCGCTGACAAATGATCATCTTCGTTAGGAATATAGTACACATCAATTTTTCTATCCTTCATTAATTTTCTTAATTCTGCAATGCGTTCACTGATCTTCATAGTATTCACCTCGTGTTACATTATAGTAAAAAAAGCATGATTGTGCACAGATTCGCATCATATCTGCAATTTTTGTTTGCTCAAAAAACATCTTGTCCTATAATAGAAAACTATGAAACAGGTCATTCACACAAAACAGATGTCAGAATCACTGCTCACCATCTCCTGCATCACCTTATCCGGCGGTTTTCAGGATGCGTATACATATTTTGCCAGAGGAAAAATATTTGCAAATGCGCAGACAGGCAATATTGTCCTGATGGCATCACACTTTTTCGATCTCGATCTATTCGGCGGTCTGAAGTATCTCGTTCCTCTTCTGTTCTTTGCCTTAGGTGTCTTCACTGCCGAACAGATTGAAGGCAGCCACAAGCAGAGAAAAGATATCCACTGGCGTCAGCTGGTGCTGATCCCGGAAATTCTCCTTCTGCTGATCAGCGGCTTTCTTTCAGAAGATTTCAATCTCTTAGCCAATGCCATGATCTCCTTTGCCTGTGCGATGCAGGTGCAGGCCTTTCGGAAATGGAACGGCAATGCCTATGCCAGCACCATGTGCATTGGCAACCTGCGCAGCGGCATGGCAAACCTGTCTGCCTATACACGCACCCATGACAGGAATGACCTGCATAAATCTGCCTATTACTTCTTAGTGATCTTCATCTTCTTTCTGGGTGCCGGGATTGGGTATCTTGCGGTCAAGCAGTTCGCTCTGCATGCCATATGGTTCTCGTGTGCAGCCCTGGTCATCGCCGCCGGTTGCATGTGGAATCTCAACACAAAATAAAGGAACTGCATGTTTAAATGCCAGTTCCTTTTTTCATTCTATTATTTCGGCTTTCTGCCGATATGAAATTTTGATTTCATTTCTTACAGCTTCCGCTGTATTTTGCAAAACATTCGGTTTTAAGAAATTTTGCCCATTGGTCTGTCCTCATGCAGACTTTTTACTTTCTTTTTTCATTGAGGATAAAGCTTATTATGAAACAATTCTCAATACGTTCCTCTCAGTATTTCTGCTTTCCTGAAAGAAACGTTTACCTGTATTCCAACAACACCTTCTTCATGAGAGTTACCTCCTTTGACCTTCTTTCTGATTTGGTCTCTCTCTTTCTAACTTCAATATAGCGAATCTAAAATACAATAACAGTCTGTGCAAACATGATTTTTTGGCTTATAATATACATGTTGGGTCGCAGAAGACCTATTTTTATTTTATTGAGGAGATGATTGAATGTATCAGGATATCAATCCGCACAAATATCATAACGAATATCGGCCGGTACCTCCTGCCAAAGGAGATGTTGTTTTCGGTTATCTGGATGACAATATCATTTTGAAAAAGGATCAGACCTTCTTTCATTATGAAGAGCTGGATCCATCTCAGGAATATTATTTTCTTTTCCGTGTTGATGACACCAATTTTTATCTCGCAGATCTGAGTACACAGAAAGATACTAGTACTCTGTCCTACCGAGATATGCGCACATATGAACCATCATACCTTGCCTTCGCGGCCGTGACGGGATGGCAGCTTTACCGCTGGCGGCAGGAGAACAGGCACTGCGGCAGATGCGGTGAAGAAATGCATCCGGATGAAAAGGAACGCGCCATGCGCTGTCCTAAATGCGGAAATCTAGTCTATCCAAAAATCATGCCGGCTGTAATCGTTGGCATCAGAAACGAAAAGGATCAGATTCTGTTAACGAGATATGCGCACAGCACATACACGAAGTTTGCCTTAGTTGCCGGCTTTGCGGAGATTGGGGAATCCATCGAAGATACAGTTAAGCGTGAGGTCAAAGAAGAAACAGGTTTGGATGTCACTGACCTTTCCTTCTACAAAAGTCAGCCGTGGGCATTTTCTTCCACCTTGTTGTTTGGTTTCTGGGCGCATGCGGACAGTTCACAGAAGATCTCCATGGATGATGGAGAACTGAAAGAAGCCGACTGGTATGACCGCAGCGTCAATGTTGACAATCTTGATCAGGCTTCCTTAACAGCTGAAATGATCCGCGTCTTCAAGAAAGGACTGTATTGATTATGGATTTCAATCAAGTCATCTATCAAATATACCCATTAGGATTCTGCGGTGCACCTAAGGAAAATGACCATGTGTCTGCACACCGCATCCTGCGGGTCAATGACTGGATCCCGCATTTTAAAAAACTCGGCATTACAGCCGTTCTGTTCAATCCTGTTTTTGAATCTGACAGACATGGCTATGATACCGATGACTATAGTCAGATCGACTGCCGCCTGGGAACCAATGAGGATTTCCGGAATGTGTGTGATGCTCTGCATGATGCCGGCATCAAGATCATTCTTGACGGTGTCTTCAATCATGTCGGCAGAGGATTCTCTTACTTTCAGGATGTAATCGCAAAAAGATATGATTCCCAATACCGTGAGTGGTTCAACTGCAACTTTGATGATCCGAACGGTCCGGATGGATTCTGGTATGAAGGCTGGGAAGGACATCAGGAACTGGTCAAGCTGAATCTGAACAATCCGGTTGTACGCAGATATCTGCTGGAACGGGTGGAACAGTGGATTGCGGAATTCGGTATCGACGGGCTTCGCCTGGATGTTGCCTATATGGTCGACCGGAACTTCATGCACGAACTATGTGATACCGTGCGCAGCCATGATCCTGAATTCTTCTTTCTAGGTGAAATGATCGGCGGCGACTACAACCAGCTGATGAATGACAATCTTCTTGATTCGGTCACCAATTATGAATGCCGCAAGGGACTTTATTCTTCCATGAACAGTCACAACCTGTTTGAAATCGGCTATTCACTGAACCGCCAGTTCGGCAATGACAGCTGGTGCCTCTATCGGGGAAAGCATCTTCTCTCCTTTGTCGACAATCATGATGTCAACCGTCTGGCAAGTGAACTGGAAGAACAGAAAGACCTGCCGTTAACATATGCATTGATGTATGCAATGCCTGGCATCCCCTGCCTGTACTATGGAAGTGAATGGGGCATCAAGGGGAAGCGTACGAACTGGTCAGATGATGCTCTGCGGCCTTCCATCGAAAAGCCATCCTGGAACAAACTGACTGATGTCCTCGCAGCTATGGATGACATGCGCAGGCACTACTCTGTATTTACAGACGGTGACTATCGGCAGATCTATCTGCAGAATGAACAGATGGTCTTCCGCAGACGCAATGACAAAGGACAGCTGACCTTTGTCATCAACATTTCCGACAAAGCGGTGCATCTTGATTTTGATGCAGAAGTTGAAAACGGCATCGACTTGATGGCAAAGAAAAAGATCAACTTTGACAAAGGAATTGATCTTCCGGCAAAATCATTCCGCTTCTTCTATACAGACTGGGTAAAGTAAAAGGAATTCCGCGTGAATTCCTTTTTCATTTCAGTAAATTCTGCATATCCTGCGGCATCGGTGCTTCCACTGCAATCTCTTTTCCATTGAATGGCTGTTTCATCGTGACTCTGATGCAGTGCAGCGCTGGCCTGGCAATCGCATTGGACCTGCCGCCGTATAGCGAATCTCCCAGCAGAGGATGGCCAATCGAAGCCATGCCGGCACGGATCTGATGCGTGCGTCCAGTGCGGATGGATACTTCCAACAGAGAATTACTGCCATATTCCTGAATGACTTTATAGTCAGTGATGCACAGCTGTCCCTCGTCACTGATTTTGCGGTCTTTGTATCCTTCCACCTTTTCCAGCCGATATTCCAACGTACCCTGCTTCTTGGCAAAGATGCCCTTGGCAACTGCATAGTATGTCTTATGCAGCACTTGTTCACTTCTCTGTTTGGACAGTCGGGCTGCACTTGGCTGGTTCTTGGCATAACACATCACACCGGAAACATCCTTATCCAGTCTGCCGACTGCACGGATGGTAAACTTCTGCCCGTCGTAGTATGTCTGCAGCAGTGTTCCCATATCATCTCCCTGATGTTCATGAGACGGATGACATGGCATGCCTGCAGGTTTATTCACTAACACGACATCTTCATCCTCATAGAGGATTTCCGGTTTTTCCGGCAAATATCCTAAGCGGATACTGTCAATCTCCGGAAAGACAACTTCCAGCAGATCATCTTCCTTTACCGGCTCAGTCACCCTGCATGTACGGCTATTCAAAAGAATACCGTCAGAGAATTTCAGACGGGAAATCTCACGCCGGCTCAATCCTTCTTTTTTAGATAAAACGGTCTTCACTGGAAGACCGCTTTCTTTCTCTGTAATTTTTATCGAAATTGTTTTACGCATTGTCATCACTGGCGATCTGTGATCTCAGATAACTGTCAATAAAACCGTCGAGATCACCGTCCATGACACCCTGGATATTGCCGACTTCAAAGCCGGTGCGCAGATCCTTGACCATAGTGTATGGTGCAAAGACATAGGAGCGGATCTGTGAGCCCCACTCATTGGCCTTGACTTCGCCTTTAATATCATGGAGCCTCTGTTCCTGTTCACGGATCTTCAATTGAAGCAGCTTGGACTTCAGCATATTCATGCATGCTTCACGATTCTGAATCTGTGAACGCTGCGTCTGACAGAAGACAGTAAACCCGGTTGGCTTATGTGTCATACGTACAGCAGAATCTGTTTTATTGATGTGCTGCCCGCCGGCACCGGAAGAACGCATTGTAACGACATCCAGATCACGTTCATCAATTTCAATGTCCATATCATCTTCAAACTGCGGCACAACTTCAACTGACGCAAAAGATGTATGTCTTCTTGCATTAGCATCAAACGGTGAAATACGCACCAAGCGATGAACACCGTTCTCAGCTTTCAGATAGCCGTAAGCCATCGGTCCTTCAATTAAGACAGAACAGGACTTCATGCCAGCTTCTTCACCTTCTTCATAATCAAGAATGGTTGCTTTGAAGCCTCTGCGCTCGACCCAGCGCATATACATTCTGTACAGCATGCCTGCCCAGTCCATCGCCTCAGTTCCGCCGGCCCCTGGGTGAATCTCCAGAATGGCGTTATGGTCATCATACGGACCAGAAAGAAGTACCTGGATCTCAAACTCCTCGAACTTCTTCATGGTTTCTGTATATTCTTCCTGGACCAGATCATTCATATCCTGATCATATGTCTTGGAAAGATCAGCAACACTGGCACTCAGGTCAGTCAATTCATCCATTAAGGAATCGTGTGATTCAACAAGTGCCTTCATCTGGTTGTTGTCACGGATCAGCTTCTGTGCCTTCTTCTGGTCATTCCAGAAATCCGGATGTGCCATCTCTGCATTGTTTTCCGCAATCAGCTTCCGCTTGCCTTCCAGATCCAGAGACTTGCCAATCGATTCGAGCTTCGCTAAATTCTTAGCGATGCTCACTTTCATATCATAAAGTTCCATTATGCCTCCTTTGGCTTCTGGTCTTTCTGGTCTGCCGGCAGAATTCTGACATTCATGCAGAAGCTCACAATTTCCTGAGCGATTGTATGCATCATATCTTCAAACAGAGAATAACCTTCCTGTACATACGCCTGCAGAGGATTTGCCTGCGCATAGGAACGCAGACCAATGCCGTCTCTCAGCTTGGACATTGTATCAATATGATTTGACCATGCACGGTCAATGGTACGCAGTGACATTTCCTTCTCCAGCGGCTTGATCTGTTCCTTGACTGGTTCAATCTTTGTCTGATAGTAGTCCCAGGCCTTCTGATCAACCAGATCAATGACATCTGCTCTGCTCTTGCCGGCAACATCTTCAGCCTTGACCAGATCCTTGAAGCCAATCTGATTCAGACCTTCAATCAATCCTGCTGCATCAACTTCTTCATTCTTGCTTTCTGGATCAACATGAGATGCGACAACATCAGAGACGACACGCTTGAACATGTCTTCAATGACAGTATGTACATCTTCATTTTCAAGAATGAAATCTCTCTCTTTATACATTGTTTCTCTCTGCTGTCTCATGACATCATCATACTGAAGCAGCTGCTTACGGGCATCATAGTTGACGCCTTCTACACGCTTCTGAGCAGAGGAAATTGACTTGGTGACTGTCTTGGATTCAACCGCAACATCACCTAAGGACTTGAATAACCCTTCCATACGCTCTGAACCGAAACGGACCATCAGATCATCCTGAACTGAAACATAGAATCTGGACATGCCTGGGTCACCCTGACGTCCGGAACGTCCTCTCAGCTGATTATCGATACGTCTGGATTCATGACGTTCAGAACCGAGGACGCATAATCCGCCCAGTTCACGGACACCTTCGCCCAGCTTGATATCGGTACCACGGCCGGCCATGTTGGTCGCAATTGTGACTGAACCCTTCTGTCCTGCCTTGGCAATGATCTCAGCTTCACGTTCATTGTTCTTAGCATTTAATACATTGTGTGGGATCTTTCTTTCCGTTAAGTATTTTGAGATCAGTTCTGATGTCTCAACGGCAATTGTACCGACCAGGATCGGCTGTCCTGCTTCATGTCTTTCCTTGACTTCATCGACCAGGGCATTGAACTTAGCTGCCTTTGTTCCATAAACTGCATCCGGATAGTCAATACGCTGGACCGGAACATTAGTTGGAATCTCCACAACATACATGTTGTAGATCTCGAGGAATTCCTCTTCTTCTGTCTTTGCAGTACCAGTCATGCCGGCAAGCTTGTTGTATAAACGGAAGAAGTTCTGGTATGTGATTGTAGCAAGTGTTGTTGTCTCCTGCTTAATGGAGATTCCTTCCTTGGCTTCGACTGCCTGATGAAGTCCGTCAGACCACTGTCTGCCCTTCATCAAACGACCTGTATTTGGATCAACGATGACAATCTCATCATCAGTTTCATCCACGACATAATCAACATCTCTCATCATGACGTAGTTTGCACGCAGTGCCTGATTAATATGGTGCAGCAGCTGTGTGTGAGAAAGGTTGAACAGGTTGTCAACCTTGAACAGCTTTTCTGCCTTGGCAACGCCCTGCTCACTCAGCTGGACATTCTTTGCCTTGACATCAATTTCATAATCCTCATTTTCCTTCAGATGCTTTACAAAACGATCTGCCTGCAGATAGAGATTCGCTGTCTGCTTCTGGCCGCCTGAAATGATCAGAGGTGTTCTGGATTCATCAATCAGGATGGAGTCAACTTCATCGACCAGCGCAAAGTGAAGGCCGCGGAGAACACGGTCATTGATATTCGTGACCATGTTGTCACGCAGATAGTCAAACCCCAGTTCTGCGTTCGTTGTATAGGTAACATCACAGAGATACGCATCTCTCTTCTGTGATTTTGTCAGCTGTCTTAAGTTCAATCCGACTGTCAATCCTAAGAATCTATGAATGGATCCCATCCACTCAGAGTCACGCTTGGACAGATATTCATTGACGGTGACGACATGGACACCCTTGCCGCTCAAAGCATTTAAATAAACAGCCATGACGGATGTCAGAGTCTTACCTTCACCAGTTTTCATTTCAGCGATATCACCGCCCTGCATGACGGCAGCACCCATTAACTGCACTGGATAAGGAAATTCACCGATAACTCTGCGGCAGGCTTCTCTTGCCGTCGCAAAAGCATCTACAAAGATATCATCTTCTGTTTCTCCGTTCGCAAGTCTTTCCTTGAGCTTCGGTGTCATTGCCTTCAGTTCATCATCAGACATTGCGGCATATTTTTTTTCAAGATCCAATACCGGCTGGATCTTTGATTCAATCTTTTTTACTTTTCTAGCATCCTCATTAAAGAGGTTGGAAAGGAATGTAGCCATGTAAATCCTCCTTTAAGCGCAAAAATCAGCTAATTTATTATACCGGTATCCCTATTAAAAGGCAATTTTCAAAGATACTTATGCCCATTCTTCTCCTTTTTTCAAGATTCTGTCCCGACTGTCTGCCGCCGCAGTGTAAATTCTGACCTGATGAATCTTCAAATCAATGCACTGCAGAGCTCCTTTCAAAGTAGCACCAGTTGTAATGACATCATCACACAGCACGATCTTTTTGGGCAGAATCATCCCCTTTTTCAAGACTATTGCATCCCTCATTTTCTGTCTGCCATAGTAATCCTGCTCTTTTTGGGCTAGGCTGCTCTGTTTCTCAAATGGTTCCATTGTTTCAATTCCCAGTTGAGCATACATCGCCCGCAGATGGCCGAAGCCGCGAATATTTTCCTTTTCCTGTGTGCTGGGCATCAGACAGAGCGTCCATCCCCGATATCTTCTCTTCAGCTTCCGTTTTACTGCATACAGGAACACATCCTTCAGAGCTTCATCTCCGCATTCTTTATACTGGATCAGGCAGCTGGAAAATCCCGAATAATAGATGTAGTCACTGTCCGCTCTGACTCCATTAACTGAAAAATGCTGCGGAATATGGAGCCAGGACTGACGGCATTCCAGGCAGAGCTGATCTTCTCCAATCAGTATGTCCCTCAGACTGCTCTCTCCCAGTTCTATTCCGCACATACAGCATCGCATGAAGCATTTGCCTCCCTTAAAGTATTTCTGCATTTCCAGCAGAGTTCACTGCGCTCTGTACACAGGAACAGCACATCTCCATATGGATCTTCAAAGAATCTTCCTGCCCGTCCTGCCATCTGAATCAGCCCAGCTTCGTCAAAGATGCCATGATCTGCCTGAAAGACACAAATATCTGCATGCGGCACCGTCACTCCGCGTTCCAGTACAGTTGTCGCCACAATCACACTGTGGGGCTTCTGCCGGAAGGCAAGAATGACTTCATCTCTGTTCTCTGTCTTTGAAGTGCATACACTACAGTCATACAGAAAAGATAAGAACCAGCCCAGCCTCTTTGCGGCAGCAATCGTTGGCACAAAAACCATTCTAGGATGCCTGTCATGCCTTTCCAGCCACCGAAGAAGATGCATGACCAAGATCAGCTTCGGACCTGTATGAATGACCGGTACTGGAATCGGCTTTGCATGCGGCCGCTGGTTCAAAGTCAGACAGCATAAAGACCCATTTTTGATCCGTTCCTTCAGTTCATCATCCGGTGTTGCCGTCAGATAGATGACATGACCTCTGCAGCTGGTCTTGGCAATCCCATGCAGAACAGCATTGCCCCGGAAAGGAAACGCATCCGGTTCATCCAGAATCAGCAGATCAAACGCTTCATGATACCGATACAGCTGATGCGTCGTGCATACAATCAGATCACCATCACTCACTGCTGTATGTCCCTGACAGACCGGCACGACAGAAGCTGTCATAAAGTACTGCTGCAGACGTTCTGCCACTTCCAATACGACCTGCCGCCTGGCAATCGCAAAACATACTTTCATATGTGCTTTCAAAAACATGGCAATTGATGCAACGACCATCTCTGTTTGGCTATTGCCAGTTGATACAATGAGAAATATTTTAGGACTAAAATAATGGCTTTATAAAGCCATTATTCGATGGTATAAGAATTGTGGAATAGGCCGATTTAGGACAAAAGTAGATGAGAATCATCAGGTATTGAAGGCAAATATACATTTGCGCCTAAGTCTGTAGATGATCAGGGAGAAACATTAAAAGGTTTAGAAAATGATAAAAAGTATTATAGCCAGGGTTAGGAAATTATTATAATTGATAACGATTAGATTGAAAATTTAATAACTTTAGTGTGATACACTATTTTATTGGTTTTGTATCCACATTGGCACTTTGGTGTTTTATTATAATTGAAATTATTACAAAAGTTGCAATTTGAGCAATATACATTTCTATTATTGCATAATGACAAGTAACTGGATGTTATTTTGCATGCTGGATTACCGTTATTACCATTAGGAATCAATACTATCTGAGGATCGCAAATGCTTGTGAAATCAAAATAGTACAAATTATTACTGAAGCCTTGTGTTCCATGGTGAGGTATTTTTATCACTTTATAACCATCATCCTTAGTAAATGTATAAAGATCACCATTATCCATAATATCCTGCATATATTTTGCTGGTATATCACCAGTAAATAAAATGTTATTAGGTCGACCAACCTTATCTTTTCTACTTTCTGAATTATGGAATACTACACTAATTTCATTTCCAAAATAATTCAATATTGGTTCATATTCTTCTTTTAGATCATCTAGTAAGTCTTTGTTTTCTTGATTGAATTTATTAAGTTCTACCCAAAGTTCTTTAATTTCCACAGAGACCGAACCGTCAGAATTAATAAAATTAACACATTCTATTAGTCTCACAGCAATTCCCGATAAAATACTTAATGCTTTTTTTGAATTATTATATTTATCCTCAATACCATTCATAAGTTCATTCGCATGAGAAAAGATCTTTTTTGTATCAGGCCACAATACCTTGTACTTGGTGCCACACATGAAGCTTCCTTTTTTTACTGGAATCACATTTGTTTTCCCACATATAAATTCAGCAAGAGTTAATAATGATTCCTTTTTTTGATTCGAACTATCATAAATGTAAGCATCTTTCATTAAATCTTCTAGTAACAATAAAGTAACTGTATCCCTGCCCTGGCCTACGTCCCAAACATCTGGTATATACATGTTTTTAAAGCGACGTTTTTGGAAATTTGACATCATATATAACAAACCTGAATAGTGATCCTGATGATAGTGTGTTAATAAAAGTTCAGGCGAAGATAATTTATATAAATCTAAACTAATGTCTTGATGAATACTATTTCTATTTGTGCTGGAAAACTTAAGGCAATCTGGATGGATTCCGAAATCAACGACTAAATTATTATTATCATTAATAACAAAGCAATCACCAAATTCAACATTATACATTGTTATTTCCATACACTATTTCCTCTTTACTTCATTAATTGGCCTGTTTAGTTAGGGCTCTATAAGCAATAAGTTCAGTATCTTTAAAACAACAAAAATAAACATTCATTATTATATCTTTATGCTCATCCAGCCAATTGGCAACTGTAACCAGCGATACTTTCGCAGCATAGTCCAATGGGAATCCATAAACTCCTGTAGATATTCCGGAAAATGCAATACTGGTACAACCGTTTTTTAGTGCCAAATCAAGCACATTTTTATAGCAACTGGCAAGCAAAACAAAATCACTGTCTTTGCCACTATACACCGGGCCAACAGTATGAATAATATGATCAACGTATGAAATGTTATATGCTCCTGTTATCTTTGCTTCTCCAGTTTTACATCCATTCAAAGACTTACATTCTTTTAATAAATCAGGGCCTGCTGCTTTATGGATTGCACCGTCAACACCGCCACCTCCTAATAGACTTGCATTTGCAGCATTTACAATTGCACTCACATGCATATCTACTACACTTCCCTTAACAAAATCAATATGTGATTTAGATTTATACTTTTTTATTACTTGAATCATATCTTTTTCAAGCATAAGTTTCTTGTCCCATGGGTTAACAACATAGCCCAAGCAGTCAGACCATTTATCTACATTTGCAAATAGTGCATTCAAACTTTGATTTATGGATGACGTTGATTCTCCTTTTTCTAGTTCTGCTTCGCTAGTAAAAATTGGAATAAAATACTGTCCCTGATCATTCATAATAAGATGGCGGAATTTAAGAACAACCTGTTTATTAAAAGTGATGTTGTCTCCAACTTTCAGTTTTTCCGGATCACCAAACATGTGCATCATTTCTTCAGAATTTTCTATTGGAACTAAAACTTGCATATCATTTTTTAGCCCATTTTGAATAGCATTAAAAATAGAATCGGGCGCTGATTCTTCTGAATTGTAGTACCAATTAAAAATCATTTTTTCAACTTCAAGTGCATACTTATCTTCCATTGTATTGCCTCGTTTTCTTTTGAACCAACAAAGTTAACGCTACGATTTTCACTATATATTACCCTGGTATTTTTCCCAAATAATGCTGTCGAGCATTCTTACGGTTAAAAATGGATATTTCTTTTTCAATAAGCTAACTGTTTCAGTGAACAGGATCTGGCACTCTTCATTGCTAATATCAGATCCACACACTTCAACAATACATTGATGAATATGTATATCTGGTTTGCATCTATTGGGATCACCTGCCAACATAAACAAATAGTTAGTGCCTGCATCTCCAATTCCTTTTACTGACCGGATGACCACTTCTAATAACTCTTGTGATTCAAAATTTCTGAAATCATCTAATGTATCAATATGCAAATAGCTAAGATATTTTGCAAGTTTATAACAAACGTCTTCCTTGGGAATCTTACCTTTACCGCCTAATTTTTGATGGTTTTTCAGTATCTGGTCTGCAAAGTTACTTGGCCCGCCACAATCATCTATATTCTTTATCAAGGAACTAATAGTATCTCTTGAACAATACTTATCATTATTCAAATAGCATTTTGCATATCTATCTACAACAGGAATAGTCACACTATAGTATTTAGTACGCAGTGAATAAACGCAGTCTAAAATGCAAACAGAGAGAGATTTATATTGATATTGTTCTTTGTTTGATATGTCCAAATTTTGTTCACAGTATATTGTGAATCTTTTTGTGTACTTATACATAGAATTTGCTAGACTTGAAATCTCTTTTTATAAGAAAAATATTAAAATTATCGAACAGTAAACAATTTTGTGGATGACAAGTCCTGTATTTAAGGCCTTTTTCTCTTAAAAGTTGTTTCGGTCAATATCAAATGTCGTAGAATTCTAGAAATAGTCGGCCACTTTTCTTTAGCAGAT
>Ga0183098_10277_pt1 | contig 142278 bp, 124 predicted proteins | sample BioMet9_FD_128884 | JGI IMG/M metagenome (GOLD analysis project Ga0183098, IMG submission 128884) | Microbial communities from bioreactor (seeded with sewage sludge) at Lawrence Berkeley National Lab, California, USA - Biofuel... | ecosystem: Engineered > Bioreactor > Anaerobic > Unclassified ...
TAGAATGATAAGTGACCAGTATAAATATTTTTTATGACAAAATATTTTCTACTCTTTACAAAGAAAAGCAGGGATATTTGTGAAAAAGTTACGGCAATTTGATATGGAAAGCTATCGTATTTTAGCAGAATTAAGCAATGCCATTATCTTTGAATGGGACATTGTCACTGATTGTTTTTATGTTTCAGAAAATTGGCCAACCATATTTAACCTAAAACCGCCAAAAGAAAATTTTAGTAAGAATTTTACGAAAATTTTTTCTATGCCACCTAATCAACCTGACATGCTTACACCTTATATAGAAAATATAAAAAAAAATAACACAAGAAATAACATTTCTGTTAATTATCATAAAGTTGAAGTACAGCTTTTGACAAAAGAACAGTCATACATCTGGTTTCAATTGCGTCTTCTTTTGCGTCGTGATGCAACCGGGTCACCAAATAGGCTTTTTGGCATGATGACCAACATAGATTTGCAAAAAAAAGAAAATGAAAAATTGCTTTATCAAGCACAAACTGATGTTTTGACAGGTCTTTATAACAAAGCGACCACTCAGCTAATGATAAGTGATTATTTAAAATATTCTAGTTTACAGAATAAAAATCAAGCTTTATTTATTATTGACATAGACGGATTTAAAGAAATTAACGATTATTTTGGCCATCTCTTTGGCGATGCGGTCCTAGCAGATCTAGCTCGCTGCATAAAGAAATCTTTCAGGAAGTCAGATATCGTTGGACGAATTGGAGGGGATGAATTTATCGTACTTTTCAAAAATATAACAGGAAAAGGTCCCATTCAAAAAAAAGCCGCAGAGCTTGTAAGGCTTTTACAACGCAAATATACCAGCAACCACATAACATTTAAATTGTCAGCAAGTATTGGCATCGCATTATCCCCATTGCATGGCAACAATTTCAATGATTTGTTCCGTAAAGCAGACATTGCTCTTTATCACGTAAAAGAAAATGGTAAGGACAATTTCTATTTTTACAATGAAGAGTTGAAAACCCCACGATACATAAGCAGGAGAAGTATTGAAGACTTTGGCCTAGAAAATAAAAGAAAACAGAAAGCTTTTCAGGAAAACGTCATTGAGTACATATTTTAAATTTTATATCGTAGCAAAGATGCTGATACCGCCGTTAATCTAATCATGGAAATCATTGGTCGTAAATATAATATAGACAGAGTATTCATTCTGGAAAAAAACCGTAAAAATGAATACTACAATACCTTTGAATGGTGTGAAGAAAATGTTTTGTCCAGGCAAAATGAGCAAGCAAAAGTACCTAGTCGTATTGCCAAAAAATTCCTTGAACGCTTTGATGAAAATGGGCTATTCAATTGCGAAGATACTAGTTTATTAGACCCTGCTATAAAAAAATATTTTAATAATGTCCCTGTCAAAGCCTTGTTGGAGTACGCTATGATGAAACAAGGAATTATTGCCGGCATTATAGGTTTTGAAGACCATAAAAACCCACGTGTATGGAAAAATGATGAAATAGAAGTTTTATCTTTTACAGCAGAAATTTTAAGTACCTTCCTGCTAGAAAAAAGAGCTCTTGACCAATTGAAAATATCAAATGCCCAAGCATTAGAGATTTTAGACCATATCGATTCATTTATTTATATTATCGACATGAACAACCACGAAATTCTATTCTTAAATAAAAAAGCCATTGATTTTTTTGGCACAGATCAATTTGGCGGAAAATGTTATGACTTCATCAGTTGCGAAAACGCTCCCTGCCCTTATTGCCCTATGCTTTTACTTACCGATTCCATAGAACAGGCACAGCAAGATATTTATTTCCCAAAGCGCGATTTATGGGTGCATGCAGCTGTTTCAAAAATACATTGGGATGATTCACGCAATGTTTGTCTGCTGCATTGCAATGATATTACCGCACTAAAAAAGGCTGCTAAAATTAATACAATATAAAAGGCATTGCCTCTTCTTTCACTGCAAAAGAAAATAAATTATGTTAAAAGATCTATAGGCAGCATGGTCGAGGCATTTTTAGTGTTTGAAACTTAAAAAAGTTACTACCATACAGATTTGTTCTTTGTCTTATGGAACATGAAAAATGTCCAATCAAACGAGCTTATTACATTTTTCTGGTCTCTCATTTCTTCTACTGCCATAATCAATTTTGCTTCCATATTTGTACTTCTTTCAGTTAAGTGGTATAATTTCGGTATAGCGTTTTCATTGAACCTGTCGGAGGTATTTCGCCGCAGGTTCTTTTTCTGTGCCCCGGTGCAATGCCACAGTGCCTACCATCTCTGTTCGAAAGTGATATAATATTGTATTAAAGGGGGATGATTATTATGATTAGCTTTGGCGTAATATCCACACCGGAAACAAATCCTGCAATAATGCACATTATTAATGAGTTTGTATCCCTAGGCTGGGTCTTGATCCAAACTAGAATTGTTCCGAATACTAAAGAAGATATTTCTCATTTACTTGTTTGGCCTAGCACAAATTTAGAACCAAAGTGGCCAGAATCTATTCAGCAATTCCAAACTCAAGATGATGATTATTCGGAAATACTTTCCTGTGTCAAAGCAGGCACTAAGACTCCACGGTATAACTAATGCTGCAGCCTTTCGCTTTAAACTTCATAACCATAGTTTTATTTTGTATTGGCTTCTGCTGCTTTTGTTCTGCAATGGCGGCTATTTCTTTTTGTTCACGTCACTTTTTATTCTTTAGGTTGCAATACAGCTACTTTATCACGTGGTTGCAATAAGGGCTTTGCTTACAAAATATTTTTATTTTCTATACTCACAATATGTTCTACTTTAGGCAGAGTATTAACTACTAAAAATAGACCTTTCGTGTTAATTATTGATTTTCTTCTGCTTTCAGCATATTATGGAATTAAACAAAGGATATACCATCATGGAAATTAAAGGAAACATGAGAATTCTAAGAGATAAATACAACCTATCCCATTACAAAAGAAAACCAAGATTAGTAAAAAATAACCGCCCAGCGCTTTTAGCTCTGGACAGTCAAGTAATTACTACATAGTTAATGAATCAAATATAAAGATTAGGAGGAAACAGCAAATGAAAAGAGAAATCAATGTATTGAACCACGCAACAGAGATTATACAGGGGTTGGAAGGCGGAGTTTTATTAACAACAAAAGCCGATGGCAAAGTCAATTCCATGGCAATTGCCTGGGGAATGCTAGGGGTTGAATGGCGTAAACCAGTATTTATAACGTTTGTAAGGGAAGGTCGCTTCACCAGAACACAGCTTGATAAGAATGCGGAGTTCACGGTTAATATTCCCTATGGTGCTTATGATAAAAATATCCTGACATTCTGTGGGACAAAAAGCGGACGTACCACAGATAAAATTAAAGAGCTAGGTCTAACACTTGAAGCTCCATTAGTTGTTTCCGTCCCCGGCATCAAGGAACTTCCTTTGACACTTGAATGCAAAGTAATTTACAAACAAAAACAAGATTTACAGTCCATAGCACCGGAAAATCAGGCTTTCTACCCACAAAATGTCGATAGCTCTTTCCCTGGTGCAAACAAAAATGTCGCTATCGCCTATTATGGTGAAATTGTCCGTGCTTATTTCATTGAATAACTAAGAGAATTTATAATATCCAGCACTTCAGTAATTATCATAAACGCTAAAAAACTGGATGCTTAAATTTAAGGACATGACAACCAAACATACGAGGAGACTACTAAATGAAATATGAATGGAAAAAACATGAAAAAAGCCTATATTTTCCTAAGCAAATTCCTGAAGTGATTACAATCCCCAAACAAACATTTTTTATGTTAAAAGGAAAAGGAAATCCAAACAGTGATTCTTTCGCAGAAAAGATTGGCGTTCTTTATTCATTAGCTTATGCCGTTCGAATGATGCCAAAACATGGTTGTATTCCTGAAGGCTATTTTGAGTACACGGTATACCCGTTAGAAGGACTATGGGATTTAACGGAAAAAGGAAAGCAATCCGGAACATTAAACAAAGATGAACTGCTATATACTATCATGATTAGGCAACCTGATTTTGTCACAACGGGCGTTGTAAATAAAGCATTTGAGATTGTGAGGAAAAAGAAGCCGCATCCATTACTAGATGATGTGATATTCGGAACCATGGAAGATGGATTATCAGTACAAATGCTGCATTTAGGTTCATATGATGATGAACCTAAAAGTTTTAAAATCATGAATGATTTTATAGCGAACAATAACCTTGTGAAGAACTCTTTAATCCATAGAGAAATCTATCTTTCGGACGCTAGAAAAACTCAACCAGATAAACTCAAAACCGTTCTAAGGTATATGGTTAAACCAGTATTATAAATAAATTACTTATTATACCATTTCTTTATAAATGACAAGTCAGATGTTTTTCATGAAAGTATTACACTATTATTTGGCACACTCTTATCAAGCAAAAAGCTCTGTGTAGTTAACAGGTTAGGCAATTGGAGCCTAAATCATCTTAACCACTCAGAGCTTTTCTCTGTTTATTTATATAACAAGAAAACACACTTTATCATACACGCTTATAGCAATTACTATTTTTTTTAAAGGTCACCAATATAAAGCTTTTTTTCTAATATTTCGCATATCTCTTCAAGTATTTTGATTAATTTTTGGCGTTCAGCCAATAATTCTGCATAGGTAGCATATTTATTATCTACACTAGAATCATTGTACTTTTTCCTTATATTTAATATATCAGTAATTTTTTTTGTTATTTTTTTAATATCAGCATCTAATAAATTTCTTGTTTCTTTATCAAATAAAATCCTCTCCGAACTTGTTTCAGTTTGCATTTTCAGAACGATTACAGAACTTTCTTTGATTATATCTTCATCAGTCTTAGCTTTATCAATAAAGTCAAAATCATCTAACTGTTTAATTAAGCCTCTAAATATTTCATAAACCTTATATCTTTTTTCAAATACGATTAAATTATTTTGCCGCCTAAGCAAATTCTTCTGGCTCCACCCAAAATAACAAAGCGCCATACATGAAATTGCAGCAATGACAATATTAATAATCGTTGATAATTCCATATAAAAACCCTCCCTTATATACTCTTTTATAATTTCATTATTCTACTTTTTAAAATATTTGTCAACGATACTGTTTTCTCTGCTAATACTTGCACACAGTCAAAAAATAGGGCAAGAGTTTCAGCACCTTTTTGCCACAAAAATGTTTTTTCTTAAGTATTTTTCCCCACACACAAAAATCGCCGAGATTTACTCAGATACGCGAAAGACCAAGTAAGTGAGTGAATATCGGCGATTTTACTTATAAAAGCGTTGCTACAATACAGCCTCGTTTCCAGCCATTTTAAATTGGACGTTGCTACCACTGAAAACTCGTAAAACAAGTTCATTTTTTACTATTTATACTCGGTAAAAAACTGGTAAGAAATAGGTAAGAATAGCGAAATAATTAAAGCTGAAAATATGTTCTATAGTAATATTTTTTGAATAAACACTATCGTATCACAACACTTTTTAAGTTTCTATGTAGAAAATTTCGTTACCATGATTTCTAATTATCAGTTCCAAGTCTTGTGGTTTTAATAACACAGTTGCTGTATTTTCATTGGGGTGTACACCAATTTTAGCAAATGTCAAAATGTCTTTGTCAAAAACTACAGTAACCTTACACTCTTTGTCATTTAATACACCCAATGGCGTTACTGACCCCTTGGGCACACCCAAGTATTCTTCTAGAGTTTCTTCTGAGGCAAAGCTTAATGGGCGGCATTTTAATTCTTTTCTTATTTTTTTCAAATCAGCGTTTTTGTCTTTTGGGAGAACTATTAAAAAGTATTTACGTTTTTTATCATCCCGTAAAAACAAGTTTTTCACTATGCATTCTTTATTACTTATGGGCAAAAGTTCCATTTCATCAATCGTATAAACAGCATCGTGTTCTATAATCTCATAATTTATATCCATATTGTCGAGTACAGTAAAAACCTTTTGACGTACGCTATCCATTGAATATTACCTCTTTATAAATTTTATTATTACCTAATGTACTCTGGTTAATTAATGCTGTCCTGTATTTTAGCACACTACAGTCCACCCTGTTTCAAGTGTAAATACCAGAAAGCCGCATAGTTGAACCATTTTAAATTGGACGTTGCTACCACTAAAATTTCGTAAAATCGTTCAAATCAAACTATTTATTCGCTATTTATAGCAGAAAGGTAAATATCCACATCCTGCCTCAACTTTTTACATTCCAAGCTGAGATATATCAAGACTACATTTATTGTAGCCACAAGCATTCCAAATAGAATCAAGTAATTGTCTTATGATAAAATCAACTTCCCCATTAAGATTTTCAACAACTACATCTGGCAACATCAGCAAATCTCTATCAATCTCACCATAAACATCAAAAAATCCACCTGATGGTATCGTAAATCCTCTACCATTAACTATTGTCCCCGAAATAACTATTGGACCCTGCATAGAAACACTTTTAAAATAATCAATATCTTTTTTTATTGATTTAGCAATTTCATTTGCTAAATCCTGCGCGTATATTAAGTTAATAGTTTTGGAAGATGGCGTATGATTAAAATCACGACAGAAAAAACCCGTACTAATTTTTTCTACTACACCATTATTTATGTATCGCGCAACAGCTTGTCCCATATTATCAATAATACTAACACCATCGACTATAACCCTATAACGTCCCCTTAACCCAAAAGAATCAATATCAGATGTTAACATTGCTTTTCTAATTTCATCTACCGCTAAAACTTGCGGTCTAGAAAACGCTGAAATAGGTAAGTATTGCAATACAAAGTATGGCCCTTTTCCTGAACCTAAATTCAAGTCATTTTCAAAATTCATTAATCGTTCTTTCTTATATTTGCTCATTCTGTCTATTATATTTTCTGACAAATTAAACGCTGCCCTCAACTCGTTAACGTCCATTTGATATTTCCCTTTCGAATTTCTTTTATAAAAACGACTACTTCCTCCATATGTAACCATATGTGGTGCATTTATGCTTTGCGGTATACTAATTAATAAAATCTTTAGATTTGGGCTCGTTAACATTCTGCATTTAACATTTAACATTCGTGGCATTATGCCATCTCTTAGTAAACTTTCTACCTTCCTAATAAGTTCATCTTCTGTTTCATAATTATTTATTCCACACAATTTGCATGGTAAATTTGTTTCTCTATTTTCTTCAATACCATAAATTATCAAACCTCCATATGCGTTTGCAAAAGCTGAAACATCCGCCAAAAATTCTTTTTTGTGATCACCGGAGTCAATAGGGATTTCTTTTTTATATTCTAACCCAATGCTCTCTTGAACTTCATCGTCTATTAATTCTTGTAAATTGTCCATTGTAATAGTATCTATATTTTTATACATCATTAAAAATTCCTCATTTCAAGACAATGTCTATATGACAAATTTTGTCGGCACTTTTTTATTTTCAACTGGCTGCCACTATTTTAAATCTTTTTTTCTAATCTTTCAGCAACATTTTACAAATCACTTTGTTTTACCGGGAAATCAAAACATCCTGGATATGGCCCTGCATGCTGTGCACGTGGGCATTTTCCTTTTGTCCCCCACACAATGTATTCACATTGGTGTCGAAAATAGCCTTTATGCGGTGCCCTACTGCCGTTTCCCTTATTCCAAGCAACGATACCGCGCCATATTAGATTACCCATCTGAACAGCATCTGACGCAGTAGGCAACTGCCGCCAATCTGAAAACATAAGAAAATACCCTTCAGGCTTCAATACTCTATGACACTCATTAATCCATAAAATACACCAATGTAACCACGACCGTGAATCCATTGTGTCCCCTGGGAAATCCCGGACGATGCACAAATTTATTAGACGACTGCTCATACTTATTTGATGGTGTCTGAGCCCTTTCGTTCGCTGTCCTTCCACCGCTCGAATATGGCGGGTCTGTAATCACAGCAGCTACAGAATCGTCCTCCAACTGCGTTAGTAATTCTATTGAATCTCCCATTGTAACTGTATTCAAAAACTTACTATTCGTCCCTATCTACCTCTTTTGTATTTGTATTGACTAGTCTATTATAATATCACTTTTTGGGGTCTTGCGCAAACATGTGTTCGTTTTTGTTTATGGTAGCAAAATAAAAAAGCACGCTGAAAACACATGCCTCAATGACAATATTTGGTCGAATTATTTTTTATGCTGAATGTCGCCATTGCCAAATCCTAAATTTCTTACTCTATGTTTACCTTTTGTATTTATAACTTTCTTAAGTTTATCTTGCCTTTGTTCTTTTCTCTCAACAAATTTATTCTTTTAGGCTATCGTCATTATTTATGTTGTCGTTGTTTTCTTTAAAATAATAACCTGAACCATAGTTTACAAAAACTTGATCAATGTATAATGCACTTTTACACATTACTTCTGCTATACGTTTTACTGCAACTATGTTTTCAATATCATTCGACAGATTAAATCTAAACTCTCTTTTTAAAACCTCTTTAACGCGTTGGTCAGGTTTAACCGTGTCCGCACCAAAATTCATACGTAAATGCTGAAAAGTTGCTAAACCAACTCCATTAATACTACCTATTATATCTTTTTCATGGTTTCTAAAATCAGCTTCCTCAGCCCATTCATGTAACACTTCAAAGTCATCATCTTCCGCGTTGTGTTCTTTTAATTTGTCTATAGCAGCAAGTATACTAATAATAATATTATATTTTTCAGGTGCTCTCATTTCACAAAAATTCGTAAACGTTTCAATATTCTTTGTCTTCTCCTTTAAATCAACAAATGTACAGAACGCAGTTTGCCTTATTCTATCTATTCTAGGTTCCACAATTTTTGTATAATTACGATGTATTGATAGAACCACTGCCAACAAAGCAAGTGCCGGTTTTTCTCGTGCATCAGCACTGTATTTATTAGCAAAGATTTCCGATGCTTCTCCAATAGATTTTCCGGGAAATCTTTTATACAAATGTGAAGTTAGCGTAAGTTTCTTGTTTTCTAGTTTCTTAACAATTTCTTTGATTTCGCTCTCATTTAGACTGTTAATTACCATAAATACACCGTCCCACGTTATTTATTATCTACAAGTACACTGTAGATATAGGTAGTTTTTATCAAGACAATTTAAAATATTGAAATTTGAAATTCTGGTTTTTGCATAATTAAATAATTTTTAGCAAAAATAATATCTAAATGATTATAAATTTGCTGTGGAGATTGCGAAAAATATCAACAATGAATTTGTGTGGCCAATAAATTAATCTTGGACATAAGAAACACCTAAGTCAGCATATAACTGAGTTATAATATCATTAGGCAAAATTAGAGTATCTCTCAAAAAAGCACTTCTCTTATCCGCCAGATAATAAAGAAGATTTCCCTCCTGCTAAAATTTTATCCGCTAAAACAATATATTAAAACCTAATAAGCCGCCTTTTTTCGAACCGCTAAGATACAAAAAAGATATTGCACTGCTAACACTGTAATTACGTTGCAACTCAACACCATACATGCCCCCGTCGCAGTAGCCGCCACCGACACCAAACTCCCAATCAGGGCGTTTGTGGGTGTTTAGATACGTCGTCAAGGATTGCTTGTAGCTCACTAATGATTTTTCCTGATTCTCCGACGTCGCTTGCAATTTTTGTGCTTGTGCCTGCAGCTGCGCTATTTGCGGTTGGCAAGATTGTCCGTCTCCCTATGTCATAAAAAAAAATGCACGTCATTTGATAAGTGCCTTCTAAAACCCCATTATCATTTTTTAAACTTTGCGCTACCATGCCCTACATGTTCACTCAAAGATTCATCACACTCATGTATTGTTTCCCCTGTATCAGGGTCTACAACTTTTTCATGGTATAAATCATCTTTGCGATTAATACACCGCATTAAGGACACATTTTTTCCCTTATCTTTACTGTAAATACTCCCTACGTTAGTTTCCGTAACTATATTATTATGTTTTGATTTACCATTAATATGATCCTTTAATTTTATTTTAGCTCTATCAACAAGGCCTAAATCAAATGTTTCTTCAACAAAAAGTTTTATTATCTTCGTCGTATTACCACAATATGGGCAAGCGGTACTGTCTTCCGCAACTTCACGTTTACAATTTGAACAAATAATAGATTTTGAACACATAGTAGTCACCATTCCTTATTTAAAATTATCTTACTTAATATATTATACACAAAAAGCAACCAATTATCGTTTCGCCAAAATATTTCTTATAATTACACTTTAGTTCTTTGTATAATTGTATTGCTAAAATATGTCCGAGCAAAGTGCATAATATACGACAGTAAAGTATAGGCTCATAATGTTCAGCATATGTAGCTAATAAATATTATAAACACGTAATATTTATAATACCAGAATGGCCGCTAGAATTTTAGTCTTAAAGGCTTTGCATCTTTAACATGACTATAACATACTTAGATAGTAGCATTGTTTGCCTTCTTTTATCTAGTCAAGCATTTTCGGGTTTCTCTGTATAGCAAAAATGGTCATTTCCCTTCTGTGATACATATTCTTTATTATCTCCATCCACACGCCAAAAATCGCCGAGATTTACTCAGATACGCGAAAGACCAATGTTTTTGCAAGAGGATAGTACATACTGTACATCCTCTTGTAAAAACAGCCGGTCTGACAAAGTAGATGAGTGAATCTCGGCGATTTTACTCAAAAAAAAGCTCTCAGCATAAGCGCTAAGAGCCGACTTTGTAATGGCAGGGGTACTAGGACTTGAACCCAGATCTACGGTTTTGGAGACCGCTGCTCTACCAATTGAACTATACCCCTATGGAGCGGAAAACGAGATTCGGACTCGCGACCCCCTCCTTGGCAAGGAGGTGCTCTACCACTGAGCTATTTCCGCATATGAAAGAAAAATAATGGCGACCCAGGACGGACTTGAACCGACGACCTCCGCCGTGACAGGGCGGCATTCTAACCAACTAAACTACTGGGCCGAATATGTCCTCTGTCAGATCTCTGACAGGATTATATGTTACCATATAATTGCTTTTCTTGCAAGTAATATTACACTTTTTCTATGCTGGCAAAAGAGTTTTTCTCATCTTTGTGGTATAATACATAGTGTGATTTATGGGATATAAACATTACCTATTAATGTATCGCAATAAAGGTTCTTTTATATGCCGATTATGCTGCACCAAGTTAAATAATCTGAGGAGTGATTTATTATGCCGCAAACACCTGATTGGTCTCTAGGTGACAAATACCTGCTACAAGAAGTTCCTGTTCTTGGAGCCTTAATTAAAAAGTATTCCCCCTGTACCCTTGTTCCCGAAAACGAAACTCGTTACTTTGCAACTCTAATGCGTGGCCTTATTTCCCAACAGCTTCCTCCTGCAGTCGTTAATGACTTATGTTCCAAGATACAAGCACTGTTAGGCGAAGTAACTCCCGAAAAAATTATTGCCGCTACTGACAAAGAGCTTTTAGCCCAAGGCTTAGTACAACAGAAAATAGATTACCTGCGCAACTTTTCCCATATGGTTGTTAATGGTCAAGTTACCTTGGATAAATTTGCTGAGATGTCCGATACGGAAATTTCTAAACAGCTTTTACAAGTAAAAGGTTTAGGACAGTGGACCATAGAAATGTTTCTTCTGTTGGCTTTGTGCCGCACGGATATCGTTCCTACTGCTGACCACAATTTTGCTAAAGCACTACAAACTTTGCTAAACCTACCAACACTTCCCAAACGTGGTGAAATTAATAAATTAACCGCTTCCTGGCGCCCCTGGCGTTCCCTGGCAGTGTGGTATTTATGGCAAGCCTCAGAAGAACTAACAACAAAGGTACCTGCCGGTAAAGACAAAAAGTAAAATCAAAATCCCTTACTACTAAAATGAAGTGCACCTTCAAATGTGTTTGTCTAACCTTTGAAGTACTTCAAAAATGTGAGGGATTTTTTTATGAAAGCAGCGGAGATTTCTGCTTTTATTACCTACTATTTTATTTTAATTTGATTGGCAGATAATCTGTTAAGAACCAATGCCCGCTTTAATTTTTTTATTCCTGTCAGCCCCTGACAATACTATGTTATAATCATAGTATATCATCAAATATAAAAGAGGTGTCTTTATGAAAAAAGCTACTACACTGAAAATTAGTCTTATTGCCGGTTTAATTGCCTGCTCTACGCTCTCGGTTCTAATGCCTAATGTCAGCTATGCCACAGATTTTACCGAAAAGAACAAACAAATAACCTATACTACGGCACTGCCCGCTATTAGTGTAACCGGTTTCGCTGAACGAACTGTATCACCTGATACTGCCAGCATCACCATAGGTGTTGTGAGTGAAGCGAGTACTACGGCTGATGCCAAGATTGCTAACGATCAAGCCATGAATGTTATTATTACCAATCTAACGGAGCTAGGCATCTCCAAATCAGATATGAAAACATCCAGTTTCTCTATTACACCCAACTATACACTTAACACTGATAAAACTGCCCGTTCTATAACCAGCTATTCTGTAGGAAACATGCTTAGCATTAAAACCCATGATTTCACTAAGCTTTCCAATATCATCCAGACGGCAACAGACTCCGGTGCTAATCAAATTTACGGTGTCCGTTTCTATCTGCAAAATGACAATACAATAAAGGATGAACTTACGGCAGAAGCACTGCGCAATGGTAAAAAGCAAGCATCTCTCATTGCCTCTTCTCTTGGTCTTCACCTTGGAGATGTACTTTCCGTTTCTGTATCGGACTATTCACCTTCCTATAACACTGTGAATTTCGAGAAACTTAGCATGCGTGCGGCAGATTCACGCACACCTATTGAAGAAGGTACCCTGAAAATTACCGCTACTGCCAGCTTATCTTTTGCTATTCGGCAATAAAAGATTATTTTTACAATATGCCATTTATTTTGGTCATTAAACTTCTAAAGTCAAAAAATCCCTTACAGCTATTAATAGCGTAAGGGATTTTTTATTTCTAAATTTAAATTAATTTGCTCTTTGGCGGTTTATAGCCAGGTAATATTTTTACAAAAGCTAATTCGTTGCAATTTGGGTATTGCGGACAATACACACATTCTTTCCATACCTTTTGCGGTAAATTCTCTTTGTCAGATTCTTCATAGCCACATTTAATAAAAAATCCCGGCTGATAGGTCAAAGTGAAAAACATCTGGGTGCCTTTTTCAATACCACTTTTTTCTAAAAGTGCTACTATTTCTTTACCAATACCGGTTTTTTGTTTATCAGGATCTATAGCCAAGGACCTAATCTCTGCCAATCTATCCCATACAAAGTGCAAAGCGCCGCAGCCAATTACCTTATCACCCTCAACGGCCACAATATAGTCCCTCAAGTTTTCGTAAATACTGTTACGAGAACGCGGTAACATTAAGCCCAATGTAGCATAATGATTGCATAATTTATGTATTGCCTCCACGTCATTAAAAGTGGCTTTACGATATTCCAACATATAACAAACCTCCTCAAAATACTACATCTTTTACTAAATAATACAACCTAACGGCAAAAATCACAAGATTATTTTTTATTTTTTTGCATAAAGCTCAGCAGCCGCTGCCAGAGCCACTAACATAGCTGCCGGTCTTGGTGGACAACCAGGCACTACTATATCCACCGGTAATATTTTGTCCAGGAAGCCAGCTATAGCATAGGTTTCGCCAAAGATCCCACCACTTATAGGACATGCGCCTACGGCCATTACAATTTTCGGCTCTTGCATTGCCTCATAGCTAATAATTAATGCCTGTTCTAAATTCCTCGTAACTACGCCTGTAACCATGAGTAGGTCAGCATGACGAGGTGAAGCTACGAAATGCATACCATATTGTTGTAGGTCATAAAGAGGATTGGAAAGTGCGCCCATTTCAAAATCACAGGCATTACAGCTGCCTGCATCCAAGTGCCTTATGGCCAAAGAGCGCCCTATTTTGTTTTTAATAAATTCACCTATAGGAGTTGTTTTTTCGCCTGTAAATATAGGTGCCGCATCTCTTCCTGTATGGTACAAAGCCTCTTTCCCGCAACTTTCTACGCACCTGCCACAAAACAAGCACCGCTTATAATCAATTTCCGGTAAGCCGGTTGCGTTTTTGGTTGTAATAGCTCCCGTTGGGCAAGCTTCTACGCATTTATTACACTTTATGCAAGCATTAGGGTTTAGCTCAAGCTCCCCACGAAAATTTTTCTCACCCATATTGTTTATGGGCTCAGTTTTTATTTTACCTGCAAGAATGGTCTCTAGCAATTTAAACATACCTACTACCTCCTATCTATCCATACAGGCATAACAAAGTTCAAAACTTTTATTAATTAACGGAAAGTCAGGAATAATGTCCCCTTGCACCGCCATAGTTAAGGCCGGCCAATTAGGATAAGAGGCTGAACGTACAAAAAGTCTGTATATTTTTTGCTGCCCATCTAACATCAACCAATGCAAATTATTACCACGGGCAGATTCACTCATGCCCCAGCTGCCTTCTTGTGTACGATATTCCGCATTTTCATAACTTAGCTTTTTGGTTTTACTAGTTTCTAACTCATTTATAATTTGCCTCAAAAGCTTTATTGTTTCACTAACCTCTTGTTCCCTAATTAATAAACGAGCATATACATCACCTGCATGTTCTATTGGAACAGCAAAGTCCATTGTATTATATAGACCATATGGTAAATCCCGGCGGCAGTCAACCGCAACGCCGGAAGCTCTGGCCGCAACACCTACCAGGGCTAGATCCAATGCAGTTTGCTTTCTAACTATACCGGTGGTTTTAACTCTATTTAAAAAATCAGAATGATTTTCTAAAAGTTCTACTATATCAGCATAACCTTGTTCTACTTCCTCCAAGATTACTTTTAGTTTTTCTAAAGATTCTGTAGAAATATCTTGTCTAACTCCCCCGGGAATAATGACTCCTCGCAGAAAACGATTTCCTGCTAAGCTTTCATTGACATGCATTACTTTTTCCTTTAGTGCACTCCCCATGCTAACGATAGGTGAAAAACCCAATCCTGCGCACAAATTCCCCGTATCACCTACATGATTATATAAGCGCTCAACTTCTGCTAGCAGCATGCGAATTAGCCACCCATACTGTGGTACTTCTTGCTCCGTTAGTTTTTCCAGTGCCTGGCAGTATGACAGAGTATTTGCTACTGTGCAGGCCCCACAGATGCGCTCAACGATTAACAAAGCTTCTTCAATTGTTTTACCCTCGACTAATTTTTCAATCCCTCGATGAGTAAAAAACAACTTAGCATCTAGTTGCAACATATCTTCCCCCGCCTGACTAAAACGAAAATGTCCGGGTTCAATGATTCCCGCATGAATAGGCCCCACCGCTACCTCAAAAACACCTGAACCTTGAGCTGTGCTCATCTTATATTCTCGGTGCCCCCTTATCTGCGTTTTTAGGCTCACATCTTTGCGCAAAGGATAATACCCTTGGGGAAAAGACTCATGCAATACTAGTGGTCTAAGGTCAGGATGTCCTATAGGGCGAATGCCAAACATATCGTTTATTTCTCGTTCATACCAAGCTGCCGCCGGAAATAAGGGCGTTAAGGACTCATAGGTTAATTCACTATCCGGAGCAAACTCTACCCTAATAGTTTTCATACTATGCTTTTCTCCATCAGTGAACAAAACATAAATTGCATAGCCTTGTCCCAACTGTCTTTCATCTGAGCCAAACATAGCCGTAAAGACATTCTTTCCCCCATCTGCACAAAGTTTGGCAGTACTTAATAACTCCTCATTTTTAACTTTAAGCATCATAGTACGGTTCCTCCAACTACAATTTGTGTTGCACTGGACAAAAGCACTTGTAAATAAGGAAAATTTTCTAAACACGTGCTAATAGCAATTGTACTAACTAACATAACAAGTAAAATAGCCATAGAATTGAAATTTAAAAGTTCCCCTAGCGCCCTGCGTTTAGGCGTACAACTAAGCATGCGCAAAAAGTGATAAACCACGCCCATAAGCACTCCTGCTAAAAGTAAAACAAATAAGCTTCCCAGTAAATACTGTCCACTTTTGAAAATTTCCATAATTATTGTAAATTTACTAAAGAAAATACCAAAAGGCGGCATGCCTAAAATAGCAAACATTCCTAACAAAGTAAAGGTAGCCGTATAAGGTGTCTCATTCATCATACCATGTATACGCATCATGTTACTGGTTTGGTACTCTTGTATAATTGTTCCTGCCAGAAAAAACAATGCGAACTTAATCATGGCATGATTAAATAAATGTAATAATACGGCACTAACAGAATTGTTAGTGAAAATAGCAAGACCAATGATCATAATTCCAATATTTTCCATACTAGAATAAGCCAGCAAGCGTTTAATATCTCTTTGTACAATTGCAAAGGGTACAGCAATTGCAACGGTCAAAAAAGCAAAAACGTATAAAATGTTAAGGATAAAACCAATCCCTACTGCCGGTACAATAATAACAAGATTGCGCATCAAGACATAAATGGCACAAGCACATAATGCCCCTGACAATAGGCCGCTAATTAAAGAAGGAGCTTGACTATAAGCATCAGGCAGCCAGGTATGCATTGGGGCTAGTCCTATCTTGGTTCCATAGCCAATGATAATAAATAAAAATGACATTCGCAACAAATTGGGATTTAACAAAACCGCATTTTGTTTGAGCCATAACCAATCTAATGGTTTCACCGCTCCCAACACGGTCAATTGAGCATAATACAAAATAATGGTTCCCAACAAAGCCAAACAAATACCAACGGTACAAACCATAATATATTTCCAAGCAGCTTCCAAGGCGCCCCGGGTATGTTTAAAAGAAACCAACAGTGCTGATACTAATGTTGTGGCCTCAATACAAACCCACATAAGACCTAAATTTTTCGTAACTAAAACCAAAAACATTGTCCAAACAAACATTGTAAATAATGCGTAGTATTTACCAATAAAAGTATTTTTTCTTTTTAAATACCCTCTGGTAGCTTCTTTATCCAAGTAGCCTTTGGACAAAAGACTTGACATAAAATATAAGGTTACAACTATAAATAGAAACCACATGCTCAAGGCATCAAGATAAAATATTCCATCGTTAAATATACTATTAGGAGGCAATAACATGGTCATATAAACAAAGGCCCCGGTTACTATTAAAGCTGTTAACCTATTTAGCCAATGAAGCAGATTATTGCTTAGGCATCTTGTTATTGCTATGGCAGCGAAAAACGGCGGTAAGCCAAGAATTATATAAAACATTTGTTGCATAACGTCACCCCTTCAACTTTCTTAATACATTAGTATCAGTAGTCATAAATGAAAGGTTCAGGCGTTTAGTTAAAATAACCAAAATAACCACCGCGATAAGCACATCTAAAAATATTCCCAATTCAATAATCATGGGTAGTCCTTCTGTAATAGCCATGCCGAAAAGATAAATCCCGTTTTCCACAGTAATGAGACCAATTATCTGCATAATAGCACGGCTGCGCATAACTATAAGGGTAAGACCTGTCATGATTAATACCATAGACGATGCTAAAATATCTCTGCTGCCCATGCCTGGCAGCATTTTATCTATAAGCAGATAAGATAGCACCACAAAAAATGCAGCAGCAGCTGTAGAATAATTTACATTAATACCTGAGTCTATTTCCTGTTCGTTAGTCAGTTTCTTAATTACTGAAAATAGCGCATAGGGAATGACACAAACTTTAAAAACTATGGTTAAAATTGTAGGGACAAAACTATGCCACCCAGCATTTCCCTCCATTCCTACCATAAGGCAGGCTCCCGCTATAATTGTAGACTGAACCATAAGGCACATAACGGCATTTTTTAAATTCATAATTCTTGTTTGTAAAAATACAACAAGCAGCAAAACTATAAGTAACTGTTCCATATGGTCTCCTTTATTGCGCTACAATAGCTAGCAGCAGAAGGACTCCTGCCCCCGTCATGTAGAAACGTACTTTAAACAATCTCATTTTATTATTCAAACTTTCAACTATAGCAATTACTACGGCGGTGAGTATAATCTTTATTATAAGTGGTAAATTAACCGGTAAAAAAATCAGAGAAAAAATAATAAGAAGCGTTAATCTTTTTAGCATGGAAGCTAAATGTATAATAGCCAAAAAGCGGCCTGAATATTCCAGGGTCATACATTCATGAATCATCGTAAGTTCTAAATGCGTATCAGGATTATCTACAGGAATGCAGCCATTTTCCGCCAGCATAAGGGCAAAAAAACCACAACAGCTTAAAACGTTACTTATAGTAAAATAATATGCATCATAATTCATATTCATGCCTGATATGGCAGTTGTTCCATACTGCATTTGCGCTGAAAGAATAGCTAAAAGCATGGCAGGTTCTACTAAAACTGAAATATACAGTTCTCTTGAACCACCCATACCTCCGAAACTTGTTCCGGCATCCAACGAGGACAAGGTCATAATAAATCTGCCAATAGCAAGTAAAGATATGAATACAAAAATATCACCCAAAGCATTATTTATGTTAAAACCAAGGGGCAATATAGCCGCCGCTAATAAAACGCTGAGGAAATAAATATATGGTGCCAATAGAAAAATCCTACTGGTGTACGGCGTAATGATTGTTGACTTTTTCCAAAGTTTTGCTAAATCATAATATCCTTGAAAAACGCTTGCACCGATACGATTTTGCATATAAGCTTTAACCTTTTGAGTAAGGCCTAAAACCAGGGGTGCAAGTGCTGTTAAAACAATCAATTGCAGCAATAAAAAAAGTAATTGCTCTATTATTTTATTCACGGTACATCGCCCCCCACATTAACGCTAAAATCATGGCCAGCATAACATAACTTACATATAATCTAACGCTGCCTGCCTGAATTTGGCGTAAAAAAGCCGCTGTTTTTACTAACCAATGTTGAATAGGCTGATAAAAATTATCTGTAAAACGATCCGGTAAAGATAATTTATACAAAACTTCTCTGCCAAAATAATCATGAGCATTGTGTAAATAGCTCTTATGCCGCGTAGGCTTTAAAATACCCTCAAAAGCCCGTCGCACAGGTTTAGAAAACCCTGTAGCAGAATATTGCTGCCTATTTGTAGAAATAGTACCACAATTCCAGGTCGTATCACGCCTCACTAAAATTGTTTTTTTATAGCTTAAGAGATATAAAATTACTCCTAAAATTATAAGCAGAATTACTAGTGCCAATGGAGGATAACTACCTGTGCCGGTATCAGTAGGAAAAGTAATTATTAATGTATTATTCAAGGCCGGTAAATTCACCAAGGTATTATTTATAACCTTAGCAGCCAAATCAACCACAGGAACACAAAAAATGCCCATTGCTAAGATTAAAAATGCACTTAACCCCATAGCAATAGTCATGCTAAGTGGTGACTCGTGAGCGTGTTCAATTGCGTTAATACGCGGTCTTCCCAAAAAAATTACCCCGTAGAAACGCACAAATGCTCCTAATGCCAAAGCTGCCGCCAAGCCTAACAAAAGGAACCCAAAAGCCGCCAAAAGTCTAAAACCTGTGCCGGCTTCGGCATTTACTAATTGCACTAAACTTTTAAAGGTAAGCCATTCTCCTACAAACCCATTAGTTAGCGGCAGGGCAGACAAAGCCATGGCACCAACCAATGTAAAGGCTGCCGTTTGAGGCATGAATTTACTTAAGCCACCCATTTTTTCGATATTTTTTTCTCCGCCTGTTCCGTGCATAATAGAACCTGCCGACATGAAAAGCAAGCTCTTCATAATAGAATGATTAAAAGCATGGACTATAGCCGCTACAAAGCCCAGCATGGCAAGTTCCTTATGATTTGTAGTTAACAGCAACATTCCTGTTCCCATCCCTACAAAAACTATTCCCATATTTTCCACACTTGAATAAGCCAAAATACGTTTCATATCTGTAGCCATTTGAGCATACAAGGCCCCAATAAAAGCAGAAATTAACGCTAAAGAAAAAACTAACACGCCCCACCAAAATTCTACCGGGCCAAGAAAATTAAAAATAAAACGGCCAAAACCATATAAAGCCATATTCAGCATTACACCTGACATTAACGCCGAAACATGACTAGGGGCTGCCGGATGGGCATTGGGCAGCCATACATGTAAAGGAACCAATCCTGCCTTGAGTGCAAACCCAATAAAGGCTGCTAAAAAGGCTAGATTGCGCGCCCCTATATCTAAGCTCTCTATTGAAAGAGAACTAAATTCCAAACTATTAGCCCCACTACCCACTACGAAAAAAGCAATCATAATCGACGCTGTTCCCAAATGTGTCATTACTAGGTATTGGTAGGCTGTCTGCCATACACCCTTCTTTTCTGCTTCATGATTGACCAAAAGAAAAGAGACTAATGCCATAATTTCCCATGCCACCAAAAAACCCAAAGCATCCTGAGCTAAAGTAACTAAAACCATAGAGAAAACAAAAGTTGTAAACAACGCTGACAGCATACGCAAACGATTACCCTTATAGGCAGCTCCATAGCCGATACCATAGATGCCTGTAAGCATCCCGCCCAAACCCGTAATAGCCAAAAATACGGCACTCCAGCCGTCCATAGCAAAAACGAATTTACCCATAACAAATATGGGAGCCACAACTGACATATCTGTCAAAATATATTCCAGCGCGGAAACAAAAACGCAAGCACTACCAACTATAGTTGCCGCTTGTGCTAAGTAGTGCGCCCATATTTCCTTATGCTTTGGCCTAAAAACAGTTAACATACCCAATATATAGAAAAAACATCCAATAATCATTAAATTCACGTCTTTATCTCCCACCCTTAATTTTTGTGACTAGAAATATTATTATAACACTTTAAAAGGAATATGCAAAAAGCCCAGAAAAGATTGCTTATCTTTTCTGGGCTTAATTATTAAATTTTAGTCTCTTAATTTTGCTTTGAAAGTTTCACTAACAACATTCACTATATTTTTAATTACCACATCAATATCAGCATCCGTCAAAGTTCGTTCATTATCTTGGAAAGTCAAATTAAAGGCCATAGATTTACAACCTTCAGCAACTTGCTTACCGGTATAAAGATCAAATACTTTGACGTTAGTCAAAAGTTCTCCTCCATTAGCACGAATAACCTTTTCTAACTCCGCCATGGAAACTTCTGTAGGCACAACTACCGCAATATCACGAGAAGTGCTTGGGAACTTAGGTAAGCGTTGATACTGTGGTATAGTTGTTGCCCCAGCTACTAATGGCTCTATTTCTATTTCCAACAAATAGGCAACTGCTCCTAGTTCAAAGTTCTCTTCTACTGTAGGATGTACTTCGCCAAAATAACCTATAATTTTACCTTCACACTCAATAGCACAACTTTTGCCCGGATGCAGGAAGGGTTCCGCAACAGGAATAAGCTTATAGTCAGCAACTTGCAATTTTTCCATAAGACCTTCCAATACACCCTTCATATCATAGAAATCTACATCTTCATGACTTTCATTCCAATTAAGTTCATTGCGTTTGCCACTGAGTACGGCACACAAAACCTGATGCTCTTTAGGGAATTCTGTTAATGGTAAGCTTTTAGGAATGAAGATTCTACCTACTTCAAAAATACCAACTTTATTATGTTGGCGAGCTAAGTTATAAGAAGCCGCCGCTAATAGGCTAGGAGCCATAGTAGTACGCATTGTTTTAAACTCGTCGCTGATAGGATTAATTATTTCGATAGCTTTGCGACGATTATCATCTTGGGCTAGCTGCATTTTATCAAAAGCATTTGCATGAATAAAACTATAAGTCATAACTTCATCCAAACCGGCAGTTACCATATAATCTTGTATTGCGTCCCTTACGTCTTCGATAACAGCTTGGCGTCCTTGTACTATATCCAAACGCGGCAAGTGAGAAGCAATATTGGCAAAATTATGCATACGAGCAACTTCTTCGCTGATATCAGCATCACAAGTTACGTCAGGCCGCCAAGACGGAGCTGTTATGATTAAAGTATCATCGCCCTCTTCACTGACAGCAAATTGTATTTTTTGCAAAATTTCTATGATTTCCTTCTTGGTGATTATTGTGCCTATACGCTTAGAAATCGCTTCTGCGGTTACTTTTATTACTGCTGGGGTATATTCTATAGGATATGACTCTACGATACCCTCAACTGTTTCACAAGCTTGCATTTGCTCCAAAAGGTGAGCAGCACGATTCAAAGCATTATGTGTAAGTACTGTATCTACACCACGTTCAAAACGTCCTGAGGCTTCACTACGAAGTCCCAATGCTTTAGAAGTGCGGCGTATTGTGGGTCCGTTAAAAGTAGCCGCCTCTAGCAGAACAGTCATAGTTTGATTGGTAACTTCAGTTTCCAATCCTCCCATAACACCGCCCAAGCCAATAGCATGAGTCGTGTCGGCTATGGTAATCATTGAAGGCTCTAATATACGTTCCTGACTATCTAGGGTAACAAGTTTCTCACCGGCAGCAGCACGACGTACAATTAGCGTATGCATGCCCACCTTGTCATAATCATAAGCATGCATTGGCTGTCCTAACTCTAACATAACGTAGTTAGTAACATCCACAACATTGTTTATAGGGCGCATGCCACAAGCACGTAAATGCTTTTGCATCCAAGCAGGAGACGGCATTATTTTAATATTCTTCAAAACACGGACAGCAAAACGGCTGCATAATTCAGTAGCTTCTACTTTGATTGCAGCCATAGCTGCGGCCTGTCCATCAGCAGTTTCTTTTACGGTTAAATCCGGCATTTTTAAATCTGAATTGAGGACTGCCGCTGCCTCCCGAGCCAGTCCCAATATATTAAAACAATCACCACGATTGGAGGTTAAATCAATATCTAAAACCACATCATCTAAACCCAATACAGGTTTAACATCTATACCAATGGGAGTATCCGCCGGCAGAATAAAAATACCGCTGCGTTGTTCAGGTAACAAAAGTTTGCTATCAATACCCAACTCCTCAGCACTACACAACATACCAAAAGAATCCAAACCGCGCATTTTTGCTTTTTTTAGTTTCATACCACTTGGCAGTTGCGATCCTACTACGGCAACAGGTACTATATCATATTGGCTTACATTTTGTGCACCGGTTAAAATCTGCACTAATTCACCTTGTCCCAAATTCATCATACAAATCCACAAATGGTCAGAATTAGGATGCCGTTCGATAGTTTCTACCTTCCCTGTTATTACACCCTCAAGACCTTCTCCCAAATGTATAACTTGTTCTACTTCTAGGCCAACACCGGTAAGTTTATCTGCCAACTCTTCCGGAGTTACATTAATATCAACATATTCTTTCATCCAATTCAAAGACGCTAACATAATTTTCCTCCTTATTTAAATTGTCTGATAAACCGCAAGTCATTTTCAAAGAATAAACGTAAATCATCAATGCCATATTTCAACATAGCAATACGCTCCACGCCCATACCAAAAGCAAATCCGCTAACTTTTTCCGGATCAAAGCCACTCATGCGCAATACATTGGGGTGGACCATACCGCTTCCCAATATTTCCAGCCAGCCGGAATTTTTGCATACACGGCAACCCTTGCCGCCACACATAACACAACTAATATCAACTTCCGCAGAAGGCTCTGTGAAAGGAAAGAAGCTAGGGCGCAAACGTATTTTTACGTCGTTGCCAAACATTTCCTTACAAAAAACTTCTAATGTTCCTTTTAAATCTGCCAAACTAATATTTTTATCAATAACTAATCCTTCTACCTGATGAAACATAGGAGAATGCGTAGCATCATAATCATTACGGTAAACAGTTCCCGGACAAATCATACGAATAGGAGAATTGCCCTTATTCTCTTGCATAGTACGAGCCTGTACCGGAGATGTTTGCGTACGCAATAAAAACTCTTCCGTAATATAGAATGTATCTTGCATATCACGGGCTGGGTGATCTTTAGGTAAATTTAAAGCCTCAAAATTGAAATAGTCGTTTTCAATTTCCGGCCCCTCCATAACAGCGAAACCCATCCGCATAAATATTTTTTTCATTTCTCGCAAAGTCAAGGTTACCGGATGCAAATGACCTTCTCTAGGTTTTCTTCCCGGCAAGGTAATATCAACAGTTTCTGCTGCTAATTTAGCCGCCAACTCTACTTTTTCCAGTTCTTTGCTGCGAGTTTCAATGGCGACTTCCAGTTGATTACGAATATCGTTAACCAACTGCCCAATTACAGGTCTTTCTTCAGGTGACAATTTACCCATGCCGCGCATAATTTCCGTCAAAGAGCCTTTTTTACCTAAATATTGAATCTTCATGTCTTTTAATGCGGCTACTGTAGTAATATTGGCTAAATCCTTTAAGACCTGCTCTTTTAGTTCCTGCAGTTTCTCTTCCATTTTAATGCCTCCTAAAAAAAATAAAACCCCCACCCCGCAAGGGGCGAAAGTTTTCGCGGTACCACCCTAATTTGTACTCCAAAGTCTTAACGTGACCGACGTTTGACCTACGTATTACTCATTCAGCCAAATTGCTCCAAAGTGAACTTCCCTCGCGGCATAACCCTGCAGCTCTCAGCCTAGGCTGCATTTTCTGTAATAACACCAACGACGTACTCTCTTTTTCCTTGCAATAAGTTATATGTATATTAACGTGTGCTATTATAACACAAATTATTATTTAGTGGCAAGCGCCTGCTTATGTAGGGCCTCAAACATAAATACTCCAGCCGCAATAGAAACGTTTAAGCTCTCAGCTTTTCCCTGCATAGGAATAAATGCTTTTTGCTTAGCAGCCTTTAGCATATCTTCACTAACGCCATTTGCCTCATTTCCCATAACCAGAGCCACTTTTTCTTCCCATTTAATTTCATATATACTAGTTCCTCCGCTTAAGGAGCTAACCCACAATGCCCAGTTCTCTTTATTACACCAACTACAAAAACTGTTCTTTTCTACATCAGTTATAATTGGCAGATGAAAAATTGATCCCATAGTTGAACGCACTACTTTAGGGCTATATAAATCGGCACAAGCGCTTAAAAGCACTACGCCTGCAGCTCCTGCGGCATCAGCAGTCCTAATTATGGTCCCAACATTACCTGGATCTCGCACTTCATCAAGAACTAGCAGCAGTCCATTTTCGTCTGCCAAATCGTCCAAACTATTATGTTGTTCCTTTACGGTTGCCACAATTCCCTGGGGATTTTTAGTATCTGTGAGACGTTCTATAATAGACCTGCTTACATGATAGCAGGAAACAGCATTGTGTTGCAGCATCAGACTAATTTTCTCCCCACTAACTGTGTCGTCAAAGAAAATTGCCGTAAGCTCCCAGCCGGAATTTATCGCTTCCTGCACTGCCCGCACACCTTCTACAAGGAACTCACGCCGCTGACTGCGGTACTTTTTCAAGTTTAGCTCAGCCGCTTCTTTTACTATGGAATTCTGTAGGGAAGCAATGTCTTTTATCACAATCCTGACTCCATTGCCAGAACCATATTTTTTGCACCAATAACTATTAGGACATCACCGTCAACCAATGGTTTCTGCGGGTCCATATTAATTTCCGTAGTTCCGTCTTTATGTTTTATAGCAACTACATTTACACCATATTTACGACGCACATCGGCCTCAACCAAGGTCTTATCTTTCAGGTCCTCCATAAGAGATATTTCCATGAGGCTTAAATCATCTGTAAGTTCTATATAGTCCATAATGTTACTTGAAGCCAAATTATGTGCTACGCGTTTACCCATATCACGCTCTGGATAAATGACTTTATCAGCACCTATTTTTTCCAACATTTTTCCATGCAAAGTTGAAGATGCCTTAGAAACAATCATGCGAACGCCGGCTTCTTTTAAAAGCATTGTACATAATAAATTAGCTTGTAATTCTCCAATACCAACAATAGCTACGTCAAAGTTCCGCAAACCTAAAGCTTTTACGGTGGTTTCGTCAATATTATCCGTTACTACTACATGCGTTAGTACTGTGCTTAGGCGTTGTACTGTTTCTTCATTATTATCAATGCCCAACACTTCATGTCCCAATTCCGTTAAGGTCTCGGCAACACTAACACCAAATCTGCCTAAGCCCCATACAACATAAGATTTTCTCTTGCCCATATTGTCCTCCTACCCTATCATAATGCGTTCTTTAGGATATTTAATATTGCTATCTTTGTGTCGATTCATTAGGGCCATGGCAAAAGTCAAAACCCCGACACGACCGGCAAACATAGTAAGAATTAATACTATTTTACTGGCATCACAAATTTTCTGCGTTTCGCCTGTAGATAACCCTACTGTAGCAAAAGCTGACATTACTTCAAAGAACATATTTAAAAATCTAGCATCCTCAAAATAAGAAATAAAAAATGTCCCGCCACATACCCAAATAACACCGATAGTTAAAATAATGAAAGCTTTATCAATAACACGATCTTCAATACGTCTGTTGAAAATAACCAAGTCTTCCTTGCCGCGCACCAAATTCCAAGTGGTCATTAAAATAACAGCCAAAGTTGTCGTTTTGATACCACCACCGGTTGATGCCGGTGACGCTCCAACAAACATAAGCATTATTATCACAAACAAGGTAGATTCGTGAAGTTTATCTATCGGTAGTGTGTTAAACCCTGCTGTTCTTGGTGTCACTGCCTGAAAATAACTAGCCAACACTTGCTGTGAGGTTGTTAAGCTTCCCAAAGTATCAGCATTTCCTGTTTCCATAAACCAAATAGCGCCAGTACCTACAACAATCAATGCAAGGGTAGTTAAAAGCACTATTTTACTATGTAACCGAAGATCAGCGAAATTTCGTTTACTGATAATGTCTTCCATTACGTTAAAGCCTAATGAACCTAAGATTATCAAAGAAGTAATAATTAAATTCACAGACCAATCGGCAGCAAACATTGTAAGACTGCGAAAGCCGCCCATCAAATCAAATCCTGCATTACAAAATGCTGATACGGCATGCCAATAGCCCCAATAAATGCCCTTAGCCCCAAATAACGGGAAAAAATGCACCGCTAACATAGTACCAAATACAAACTCTATCACCAAAGAGTATTTGACTACGCGCATACAAAGCCTGACAACACCTTCAACTTCGCTTTGATTAAGAGACTCTTGAATTCGCAGCCTCTCCTGCAAATTAATTTTTTTACCAAACGCAATACTAAATAATGTGGCGAATGTCATAATGCCCAGCCCACCTAATTGGATCAAAAAAATAATAACCATTTGTCCAAAAGTAGAAAAGTATTCCGCAGTATCCACCACCACAAGTCCGGTTACACAAGACGCTGAGGTAGCCGTAAAAAGCGCATCAATAAATGGTAAAGATTGACCGGTATTACTTGCTACCGGTAACATCAAAAGCAATGTACCACAAAAAATCAAGCCTAAAAAAGTAAGTGCTATGATTTGATAGGTAGAAAATCTTGGGAACAAATTTAATAATCTCCCCATCCATAACCCCTCTCACATAATCTTATTTCATATCCATATAATTGTAATACATATTGTGATGCATAACAAGATTTAAGCAAAAAAAAAGTGTACTCATTTGAATACACTAGAGTTAAGCTCCTGTATTAATTTTTACGCACAGCAGCAAGGACATTTTCAACTCTTTTATGGCATAATTCTTTGACATAAGGTTTAGCAACAAAGTCATCAGCGCCCATTTTCAGAGCCTTTATTTCCATTTCTTCACCAGTTTGCGAAGTAACAATTATTGGTATAAGGTTCAATTCCGGCGATAATTTCATCTTGCTCAGAACCTCAAACCCATCCATAATCGGCATAATCAAATCAAGCATTACAATAGCTATTTTATCAGCATTTTCAAACAAATAATGCAAAGCTGCCGCGCCATTATCAGCTTCTACAATGGTATAATTTTGCTTAAATATGTTGGCCAATATAACCCTATTTAGTTTAACATCATCAACTATCAACATTATTTCTTCATGTTTAGGATTTTTGCTTACTTTCACATCATAAGTTGGAATAATACGTGCAGGTCTAACCATTTCCCTGTCAATAACAGACTTCTTTATTAAGGCTTCAAAATCTTTTTCCGGCATAGGTCTGGCATAATAGTACCCTTGAACATAATTGCAATCCATACTATGTAAGCGTTCTATTTGCTCCTTGGTCTCCACACCCTCTGCAATGACTAAAAGTCCCAGCCACTTTGCTAAGCTAATAATAAAACTCAAAATATTCTTGCTGCCATTTTTTTGCATTTCGTTCTTAATGAATTTCATATCTAATTTCAAAATATCAATGGGCAAGTCACTAAGCATAGTAAGTGAAGAATAACCGGTACCAAAATCGTCCATTTCAATCATAAAACCGGCTGCGCTCAAACGCCTTACTGATTCTATAATCTGGTTAGGATTTTCCGTATAAGCTGTTTCCGTAATTTCTAAATGTAAATATTGCGGTTCAATACCATATTTTTGGGTTAAATCCAGTAACATATTCGGCAGTTCTTTATTATAAACATCAATACGAGAAACATTTACGGAGATTGCAATAGGCGGTAATCCTGCATCCAACCATTTGCGCATAATTTGACAAGTTTTTTCCCATACATAACTATCAAGAGTTGTAATAAATCCATTTTTTTCAAAAAAAGGGATGAAGTCGTTGGGAAGAATTAGTCCTTTATTAGGATTGAGCCAGCGGACTAGTGCTTCGGCGCCTGCCAGCGCTTCACTACGCAAATTATATTTTGGCTGAAAATAAACCACAAACTCTTCGTTTTTCAAAGCCATTTCCATAGTGTCTGCAATGTTTTGCTCCTTTAAAAGCTTTTGTCTAATGGTGTCATCATAATAAGCAAAATAACTCCCATAAACGCCCTTAATTGATTCGACTGCCAAAATAGCTCTGTCGCCCATTGTTCCGGGTTCTATTGTTCTATCCACTACAGCATAGACGCCAAAACGCACAGTTAAACTCATCTCCACCGGGTATGAATTTAGTTCTGCGTCTGCCTGAGCAAAAATATCCTCAGTATAAACATCATTGTGTTCCACCAACACAGCAAAAAAATCAGCCCCTATACGTCCACAAAGAACTTTTTTGGGCCTTTCACGGCTCATAATATTTGCCATTTTACGTAATAAGTCGTCGCCTATCTTAGTTCCGTAATTATCATTAATAAGCTTAAAGTTAACTATATCCGAAACAATAATATCATAGTCTTTTTGAGGATTCTCACGCAGAATATCGCCAACTTTTTTGTAAAAAAAATTTTTACTATAGACACCTGTCAATTCATCGTGTTCAATAGTTCTTAAAAAAGCAGCACTTTCCCTAAAAGTTATAATATTAGCTAATCTGTGTTTTATAATCTCCCCGTTGTATGGTTTGGGCAAAAAGTCGTTAGCCCCAAGTTTAAGAGCTTTTATCTCACTCTCTTCACCATCTTTTTGTGTAGTAACTACTACAGGTATATTAGATAAATGTGAATCGTTCTGCCTTTTAGACAGAAATTCATAACCGTCCATAGTTGGCATCACAATATCCAAGAGAATAACTGATATTTTCTCTTTTTCGTATGTTAAAATATTCAAAGCATCCTGTCCATTCTCAGCTTGGATTACTTCATATTGATCTTGTAATATTTTTTGCAGCAAGAGACGATTTATCACATTATCATCTACTACTAGCACCTTTTTAAATGCCAATTTCAAACTCCCCCCTGCTGAATAATTACGTCCTTTTTGGCATAAACATACTACTTTGACATTTATTTATCCAATAAATTTCTCTTTCCCTATGAGTACTTTACTCCGCTTCATATAACGAATATACATAATATCACACACGTCATTTTTCTTACTTTTGATTGTTAGGTTATATTATATACACACCATTATTTTATCTTTAAACAACCACACTACACATATGTCAGCTACTTATGCTCTATGTACGCATAAATAGCTGACATATGTATCAACTTTTCGTTACATCTTTTTTGTTTATTATAACATATAGAACTAAACAATGTTGATTTTTTACTAAAAACATTTAGTAACAACAAAAAAGATCCTACTTTTTTTGTAGGATCTTGATTTTATATGGTGCGGTTGGCGGGACTTGAACCCGCATGAGATTGCTCTCACCAGCCCCTCAAGCTGACGCGTCTGCCTTTCCGCCACAACCGCATGAGGCTTCAATATTAAATTGGTGCGGCCAAGAGGACTTGAACCTCCACGGGGTTGCCCCCACTAGCTCCTGAAGCTAGCGCGTCTGCCGTTCCGCCATGACCGCAAATTAATACGAGAACTATATCATAATAGCATAGGACTATACTACCGTCAAGACACCGGTTTAATATTTTTATAAAGTTCCTCATACCGTCGACGGTCCCAAAGCACTTTTTTAACATACTTTTTGGTATCAGCAAATGGTATTAAATCCGGATCTTCAAAATAGAAATCCCAATTATTTTCCGTCATCCAATCCTTTACCGTACCACGCCCTGCATTATAGGCCGCCAATGTTAAAATCTCATTACCTTTAAATTCATGTTCGAGTTCACCCAAATACCAACAACCAAACTTAATATTAAGCTCCGGCAATAAAAGAAGCTTGTCTTTAAAATTAGGAAAATCTGTAGTTTTAGCAATCCAGGCACCGGTTTCCGGCATAATTTGCATAAGCCCTAGAGCACCTGGTTTAGAAGCCGCGCCCGGCTTAAACCCACTTTCATTTTTTATAACGGCAACTACTAAAAAAGGATCCACTCTATATTTTGCACTATATGTATGTATTTCATTACTATAGTGCCAAGTATAAACAAATTTTCTTTGTGCGTAGTCTGAAAGCCATATTTGATAGCCTAGAACCGAACTACATACCAAAAACAATACTAAGTAAAGCCAAATCCGGCTTTGCTTTTTGCCCAATATAATCCCCTCGCTAATCTAAATGGTCCTTAAAGCAACACTCACCTGTTTTTCTAAACTACTAATGCTGCCGCTATTATCCAATATTGTTGTTGCATATTTTTGTTTTTCCGAAAAAGGCATCTGTGCCTTAATCCTTGCTCTTACTTCACCTTCTGTAATATTATTTCGTTTTATAGCACGCTTGATTTGTTCCTCTTCCGAAATTTTTATTAACCAAACAGCATCAACACTTGTATACCAACCACATTCAATCAAAAGTGGTACGTCAAGAACAATTATTTTTTCTTTTTTTTGAGCCGCTATAAATTCTTGGGCTTTAGCCCAAACATATCCGTGAATTATATTCTCCAGCTTTTTCAACGCTTCCTTATTACTAAAAACAAGGGTTGCCAGCGCTTTCCTATCAAGCTCTCCTGTTTTCATTAAAATTTCATCGCCAAAAATTTCGTGTATTTTAGCTAAACAAGGAGATCCTAACCGCACAGCATCATGAGCACTGGCATCAGCATCAAAAACCGGTATGTTTTGTTTACGCAAATATGCTGTTACAGTGCTTTTCCCTGACGCTATTCCACCTGTAACACCAATTATTTTCATAAGTCACCTCTTAACGCTGACACTTTGCACAGTAAGTACTACTACGTCCTGCTACCTTCAAACCGCATAATTCCTGACCGCATACCTTACATTTCTCACCTTTACGACCGTAAACGAAAAGATATTTAACATTATCGCCTTTATTGCCATCGGCGTCTTGATAATTACGAAAAGTTGTTCCATGATTTTTTATTCCTTGAGCAATGACATGATTAATGGCCTTTATAAGTTTTACAATTTCCTCTTTACTTAATAAATTAGCCGGTCTCTGTGGTAAAATTCCTGCCAAAAAAAGCGCCTCATCAGCATAGATATTTCCTAAGCCGGCAATAACTTTTTGGTCCAAAATGACCCCTTTGATAGCAGCACTTTTTTTCTTGCAAATTGGTTCTAAATAATCTATTGTCAATTCGTTACTTAATGGCTCCGGGCCAAGAGAAGCATATCCTTCAATAGATTTGTCTTCATTGTCAATTAGATAAAGAGTACCAAAGGTTCGTATATCCGTAAACCACAAATCTTCGTCCCCTGTTAGTTCAAACTTTATTTTCGCATAAGCCGGTTCTTCTTCTGCCTTATTAACAGCCAAAAGAGCGCCTGTCATACGCAAATGTACCAACAAATATAAGTTTTGCCCAAAGTTTAAGCGTAGATACTTCCCCTTACGTTCAATGCTCTCAATCTTTTGATCAACTAATCTTTGTGCAAATATTTCTGCCGAAGGATATTGAATTAACCTCGGCAATCTTACATCTACAACCTTTATCGTCTTGCCCACCACATGGGGAGCTAGTGTTTTTTTTACCTGTTCTACTTCTGGTAGCTCTGGCATTATGTCACCCTATTTCGTTTGTGCCCAAGTTTTGCCGGTAGCCACATCGGCCACCAAAGGCACGCTAAGTTTTACTGCGTTTTCCATGGTCGTTTTTAACAATCCGGCCACTTCTTCTTTTTCATCATTAGTTACTTCCAATACCAATTCATCGTGCACCTGCAATAACACTCTGCTTTTTACCCTAGCATTAGCTAAGGCTTCTGCAACTTTAAGCATGGCAATTTTAATAATATCTGCAGCGGTACCCTGTATTGGAGTATTAATCGCAGTACGTTCTGCAAAACTGCGTAAGTTAAAATTACTCTGCTTAATATCCGGCAAATAGCGTCTCCGTCCAAAAAGTGTCTCTACATATCCTTGCTCTCTAGCCTTTATTATCTCGTTTTCCATATATTTCTTGACTCCGGTATAGCGAGCGAAATAATTGGCAATATAAAATGCTGCTTCGTCACGACTAACGCCTAACTGTTTGCTAAGTCCATAGTCACTAATACCATAAACTATGCCGAAATTAACGGCCTTAGCTTTATGGCGCATAAAACTTGTAACTTCATTTATATCCACGCCAAAAACTTCGGCTGCTGTTCTGGCATGCACATCTTGTCCCTTAGCAAAGGAATCCATAAACAATGGATCTTGTGAAATATGTGCTAATATTCTAAGTTCAACTTGAGAATAATCACAGGACATTAGCAAGTCGTAACCAATCCCGGGTACGAACATTTCTCTCATGCGTTTTCCAATTTCAGTTCTAATTGGAATGTTTTGCAAATTCGGTTCTGTGCTTGATAAACGGCCGGTAATCGTTACTGCTTGTTGAAAATGTGTGTGAATACGGTGAGTGGTGGTATTAATCAAAGGTTTCATACCTTCCAAATACGTGGAAAGGAGTTTTGATAATTGGCGATGCTCAAGAATTGTACTAATTACCGGGTGCTTTCCTTCCAATTGTTCCAAAACAGTGACGTCAGTGGAATAACCGGTCTTAGTTTTCTTTATAATAGGTAGATTTAATTTTTCAAAAAGCAAACTCCCTAATTGCTTAGGCGATTTTAAATTGAATTCTTCACCAGCCTGTTCTTGGGCTAAACGTTCTAATTCTTCTACTTTACTTTTCATTTCTATAGTAATAGCAGTCAACATTTTTTCATCTATGGCAATACCGGTAAATTCCATTTTGGCCAAAACTTCCACCAAGGGCAATTCAATAGTTTTATAAAGCTTAGTCAATTCCCGTTCTTGTAAAAATTTCTGCATAACAGGGACCAAAGCACCTAAATCCTGCACGGTACCCCCGTCATTAGGAAAAACATAGCGATTAGCAAGTACTTGTAGGGAAAAAGCGTTCTCTCCTGCTTCATACAAGTAGCCTGCAATAGCTACATCCTCTAGAATCCCAGCCAACACCTTGCCTTGTGCTAAACAGACCTTAGCTAACTCCTTGCCATCACAAACTGCCTTTGCTGCCGCAGAATCAGCCAGCCAATTATAAACTGACGGCCAAACTCCACACTCTTTATTGAACACATAAACTTTTTCTCCCATCAATATCTCTAGGTGAGTCAGGCTCAAATTAGGGATATCTCCCTCTGCAACATAGGTAAGTGGTGTAATAACATTAGCAGCACTAATATTTTCAAACAATCTATCGGCTTGTGCCTGTCCTGTTATTTCCACGCGCGGATAATGTTCCACTTGTGAATAAGTTTGACTGCCAAACAAGTCCATAACAGATGTTTCTTCGTCAGTACCCAATACAGCAGCAAAACGTTCCCACAAATTTCTAAACTCTAACTCTTGCATCATACTGCGTACTGTTCCTGACATTCCCTTCAAGGTGTACTCCGCAAGATTAGTAGATATGGGGGCCTGTCTGCAAATAGTGGCCAGTTCTTTAGAAAGAAGCGCCTGCTGTTTATTGGTGGTAAGCTTTTCTTTAAGGCTCTTACCATTTACCTTATCAATATTATTTAATACGTTTTCAACAGAAGAGTATTCAACAATAAGTTTTAATGCGGTCTTGGGCCCTACGCCAGGGACACCGGGAATATTATCGCTTACGTCACCCATAAGCCCTTTAATATCTATAATTTGCAAAGGCTTTAAGCCTGCATAATTCTTAGCAAATTCGTCAGCATCATAAATCTGTATATCGCTGATGCCCCGTTTTGTATAGTAAATTTTTACGTTATCGTCTATGAGCTGGAATTCATCCTTATCTCCGGTAACAACAATTACATCCATATCTTTAGGTGCTGCAGTTGCTAAGGTTCCTATAATATCGTCGGCTTCATAAGACTCTAAATCCATGGTATTAATTCCCATTTCCTTAAATAATTCCATAGCAATGGGAAACTGTTCTGATAACTCACTTGGGGTTTCCTTACGTTGTGCTTTATAGGCTTCATACTTTTCGCTGCGAAAAGTCTTTCTTGATTTATCAAAAGCAATAGCCACATATTTAGGTGACAGCTCATTTAAAAGCCTTAGTAACATATTGCAAAAACCATAAACAGCACCTGTATTGACATTTTTTCTGGTTTTAAGTGGTGGTAAGGCAAAAAAAGCCCTATGAATAAGGCTGCTGCCGTCAATAATTAAAAATTTTTCTGACATATGCGTACCATCCTTTAAATTTTTAGAACTTCATTGAATATTATAACACACAAATCACCCATATATGGGTGATTTTATATTGTCAAAAACCCATATAAAATAAAATTTAGTTGTGTTAAAGGCCTTTTGTGAAACATTAATTTAGCGTAAACCCGTATTTTTCTAAAATTCTTTATACACATTTACTTTTTTATTGACGATTTAACTTTGAAGTGTTACAATTTTTCTTATGTAAACTGAATTATATACACTAACGAAACACTTGGAGGGATTCAAAATGGCTTATAATTTTGCCAAACGTATGGAACGAATGCAAGCATCAGAAATCAGAGAGCTGTTGAAATTAACTCAACAACCTGATATTATTTCCTTTGCAGGTGGCCTGCCTGCCCCAGAACTTTTTCCAATTGAAGAAATTGCCAAAGTTTCTCATGATCTTGTTTTAAAGGAAGGAAGACAACTTCTACAGTACTCCACAACTGAAGGACGGCCGTCTTTACGTCAAAAAATCGCCGACCGTATGAAAGCTAAATATGATACTGTGGTTAGTGCTGATGAGATTTTAATTACGACTGGTTCTCAGCAATGCCTAGACTTTGCCGGGAAACTTTTTCTAGATCCAGGAGATGTGGTTTTGTGTGAGAGCCCTTCCTATCTAGGCGCAATTAACGCTTTCAATGCCTATGAGCCTGTTTTCAAAGAGGTTCCTACTGACGAAAACGGTTTAATTCCTGAAGAATTAGATAAAATTCTCAGCACTACTCCTAAATGTAAATTTATCTATGTAATTCCTGATTTTCAAAATCCTACAGGCCGCACTTGGTCACCGGAACGTCGCAAAAAATTTATGGAAGTTATCAGCAAGCACAACCTTCCTGTTTTAGAAGACAATCCCTATGGCGAATTGCGCTATGAGGGTACTATCCAACCATCATTAAAATCTATGGACACCAAGAACTTAGTAATGTTTTTAGGAACATTCTCAAAGATTTTCTGTCCTGGGTTGCGTCTTGGCTGGGTTGCCGCTAATCCTGCACTTTTATCCGAATTCGTTAAAATTAAACAAAGTGCTGATTTACACACTTCCAACTTTGATCAAGGTATTGCTGACTCCTACATAGAAAACTACGACTTAGATGCTCATGTAGAAGAAATCAAAGCTTTGTACAAAAAACGCCGTGACTGTATTATTAAAGCTATGGAAGACAACTTCACTGATGGTACTACTTGGACTCATCCTGATGGCGGGTTGTTCCTATGGTTAACATTCCCTGAAGGTGTAAGCGCCGCTGATGTATTCAAAAAATGCATTGCTAAAAAAGTTGCCGGTGTAACCGGGGACGCTTTCTTCCCTAATGAAAAAACCGATCGCAATATGCGTATTAACTTTTCCAATATGCCTGAAGACAAAATTATTGAAGGCATCAAACGTATGGCTGATGCCCTTAGAGAATGTGCTAAATAATTGTTATTTAAAAATACCTGAACATATTAAAGTTCAGGTATTTTTTTATTTTATTTCATTACGCAGTCTTTCAAGAAAAGCATAGAGAATCCTTGCCGTCATGCCCCAAATAACATATTTTTTATATTGATAAAAGTAAACATCATAACCTCTACGAGTATTCCATTCCTTAGGATATTCCGGTAACAAATCATAAGGAAAATCTTTGGCAGCCCTATTAGCTAGCTGCATATGAACTTTCCGTGGTGTTTGTTCCAATAAAACATCCAAGGGCACCAGAAATACTTCGCCTACTTCATCAAGATTAGGTTTAACATTCTTAAAATCATGAATTATACCCAAAAAAGGATACAAAATTGGTCCTAACTGTGTAACTAAATAATCCAACTCGCCATAAATTTCTACGTCAACGGAAAGTATGCCTAACTCTTCACAGGTTTCCCTAATAGCTGTATTGCGCAAAGTCTTATCTTTTTTGTCACGTTTTCCCCCGGGAAAACAAACATCTCCCGGTTGCCAAGCTAACTTCTTGGAACGCACTTCAAACAAGACGCAAATCTTCCCCCTGTATTTCACCAAAGGAACTAAAACGGCGGTTTCCCATAAGCCATCATTCTTGTCTAAAACAGCTTCTCGCTTTCCAAGCATAGTCTTAATTTGTTGGCAAATATTTTTATCGTCATAACTTTCCATAGCTGCTGCTCCTTATTTACCGCTCCATTATTAACAGGTTTTTCCTACATTTACCCAAGCCTTATACCCCGAATATTTTTCTAGTTCTTCAATGGTTAATTCTATAGCGCTATTACTGCTGCCGCAGGCAGGAAACATGGTTGCAAAGCGTCTCATGGAATCATCCAAATAGACGGTTACACCATCTTTAATGCCAAAAGGACATACGCCGCCAACCGCGTGTCCTATAAGTTCTTCTACTTGCTCTGCTGTAAGCATTTTTGCTTTTACACCAAACTGTTCTTTGTACTTATGATTATCTATTTTCACGTCCCCTGCGACCAAAATGAGTAAAGGCCCCTCTTTACCCATAAAAGATAATGTTTTACAAATTCTTGCTTCCTCACATCCTGCCGCTACTGCAGCTAGTGCAACCGTAGCACTTGATGTAGCGAATTCTATAATACGATTTTCCATGCCAAATTTGGCAAAATACTCCCTTGCTCTTGTGATAGACATTTTTTCTCCTTTGATGTTTTATTATTGTACTTTGTTATTAACCTCTAGCAGTTAATTAACAAAAAACATATTTTGTTCTTATTTTCGTCTTATCTTTGTCAATTTTTATCTATATAATTCAATTATAAATTGTATTAACTTATAAGTAAAGATTGGAACTACCTATTTTATATTAAAGCTTAAAAATATTTTGCTGATACTATTTTGCCAATTATGTCAGCTGACTTATCAGCGTGGCATTTAAATATATAGCAGCAAAAAGAACTGTTGTAATGAGGTTATACTCATTACAACAGTTCTTTTATATTTTATTCTCATTTATCATCTGCAAGTTGCTACTGCCTCTACCATAGTCCTAACATAATCCGCTACCGGCTTTACGCAATTATCACCATTTGCAGCCACTATTTTAACAATAGCACTGCCAACAATAGCACCATCACTTATTTTAGCCATTTTCTCAGCCTGTTCAGGGGTAGCAATGCCAAAACCTACTGCAATTGGCACTTTAGTAACCTGCCTGATTTGTTCTACAATAGCCCCTATATCAGTAGTAATAGTGGTTCTTACACCTGTAACACCCAAAGAGGAAACTAGATATATGTACCCAGCAGCATCTCTAGCAATCATCTTTATGCGTTGCTCTGAGGTTGGCGCAATAAGCGAAATTAAATCAACCTCATATTTCTTACAGTATTCTGCCACTTCACCTTTTTCTTCAAAAGGAACATCAGGAATAATAACTCCATTAATATCGCAATCTCTGCAATTTTTAAAAAATTTGTCACAACCATAAGTAAAAATAGGATTAATATAAGTTAAAAATACCAAAGGCACCTTGGTGTTTTGACGGACCCTTTTTAACATAGCAAAAATCTTATCAGTTTTACACCCTGCCGCCAAAGCTCTTAAATCTGCTTCTTGAATTACAGGTCCCTCTGCTACCGGATCAGAAAAGGGAATGCCGATTTCAATAATACCTGCTCCTGCCTTTTCCATAGCGTAGATCATTTCTTCCGTTTTTTCTAAACTTGGATCTCCTGCGGTGATAAAAGGAATAAATACCTTCTTCTCTTTGGCAAATACTTCTGCAATTTTATTCATGCAAATCAACCCCCTTATATCTAGCAATTGCCGCCACATCTTTATCACCGCGGCCGGAAAGATTTACTACAATAATTTTATCTTTGCTCATAGTTGGCGCTAATTTCATGGCATAGGCTAGAGCATGAGCGCTTTCAATAGCCGGTATTATACCTTCCATCTTTGCCAAATAACCAAAGGCTTCTACCGACTCATCATCGGTGGCAGGAACATATTGCGCTCTACCAATATCATGCAGGTACGCATGCTCAGGTCCTATGCCAGGATAATCCAATCCTGCTGAGATAGAATATACCGGTGCAATTTGTCCGTCGCCATCTTGTAAAAAATAGGACTTCATTCCATGAAAAATACCTTCGCTTCCTCTAGCGATAGTCGCTGCTGTCTCTGCCGTATTAACGCCACGTCCTGCTGCTTCTACTCCAATGAGTTTTACTTCTTGCTCAGGGATAAAATCATAGAATAAGCCCATAGCATTACTGCCTCCTCCAACGCAAGCCATTACTACATCAGGGAGTCTGCCCTCTTTTTCCAACATCTGAGCTTTTACTTCCTTGCCTATAACTCTTTGAAAATCTCGGACCATTTCCGGATATGGATGAGGCCCCATAACCGAACCTAATACATAGAAAGTATCTAAAACTCGTGCAGTCCAAACTCGCAATGCTTCATTTACTGCGTCCTTTAAAGTCATTGTTCCTGAAGTTACAGGTACCACTTTCGCACCCAACAATTCCATTCTAAAAACATTTAGCGCCTGACGCTCCGTATCTTCTTTACCCATATAGACAACACATTCCATCCCCATAAGAGCCGCAACTGTAGCTGTAGCTACTCCATGCTGCCCTGCACCTGTCTCAGCAATAACTCGCGTTTTGCCCATACGTTTCGCCAGCAAACATTGCCCTAACACATTATTTATTTTATGAGCGCCTGTATGATTTAAGTCTTCACGTTTTAAATATATTTTAGCTCCACCTAAATCTTTAGTCATTTTCTCTGCATAATAAAGTAATGATGGTCTATTAGCATAATCGTGATAGAGTTTTTGCAACTCTTGCAAAAACTCCGGATCATTTTTATATTTTTCGTAAGCTTGCTCTAATTCCAAAACTGCGTTCATTAAAGTTTCCGGCAAATATTGCCCACCATGAATACCGTATCTTCCCTTAGACATTTTTTTATCATCCTTTCCTCTTGCCTCATTTATTCTTTTGTTTTTATGGCTTTCACAGTATAAATAAATTCTGTCATTTTTGTAAAATCTTTATAGCCATCTATTTCTACACCGCCACTAACATCTACGCCATAGGGTGAGGTTTGGAATATTATTTCACTTACATTTTCAACCGTAAGGCCTCCGGCCATAAAAAATGGTTTAGGAATAACTGCATCAGCCAAAATATTATAATCGAAAGTTTGGCCAACACCACCAAATTTTCCTGTTTTAAAGGTATCCAACAAAAAATAATCACAATCGTAATCCTCTAAATTCACAAGACTTTTTTTATCCTTTACCCGTATAACTTTAATGATTGGTTTATCCGTTTTAGTCCTAAGCCTGTGGCAGTATTCAGGAGTTTCATCGCCATGTAATTGGATGATATCAATAATCCCACTATTAGCAATTTGGGCTACTTTCTCTACCGAGTCATAAACAAAAACACCTACTGCCTTAATATTGTCAGCTAGTTTTTTCTTTAAAAAAGCTGCTGTATCCTCATGGACCTGCCTCTTGCTGTCAGCAAATACAAAGCCTATATAATCAGGTTCTAGTGTGTTAGCATACTCAATATCCTGTTGACGCCGCAATCCGCATATTTTAATTTTCGGCATTAGTATTACCTCGTAACCCTGCTATTGTCTCTTTCAAGTTTCCGCTGCGCATTAAAGTTTCCCCGATAAGTACGGCATCAACACCAATTTCTTCTAAACTAGCAATATCACTTCTGGTTTTTATCCCGCTTTCAGAAATAAATATTTTATCCTCCGGTATCAATTTGCGAAGTTGTACGCTATTTTTAATATTTACAGTAAAGTCCTGCAAGTTGCGATTGTTAACGCCGATAACACGAGCACCCGCATCCAGAGCCATAGCTATTTCCTTTGCATCATGTGTTTCTACTAAGGCCGTGATGCCTAATAAATCACAAAGCTGTAAATAATATTTAATCGTTGCTACATCCAGCAAGGAGCAAATTAAAAGCACTGCATCCGCACCTAGTACTTTAGCTTCATAAATCTGATATTCATCTATAGTAAAATCCTTACGTATTATAGGTAAACTTACTGCCTGCCTCACATCCTTTAAATACTCATCGCTTCCCAAAAAATACTTTGGTTCAGTAAGTATGGAAATTGCAGCAACACCAGCTTCTTCATAAGCCTTTGCTTGCGCTACAGGAGCAAAGTTGGTGGCAATGAGCCCCTTAGAGGGAGAGGCTTTTTTTATCTCTGCAATAATACTTATACCACTAGTGCATAAAGCTTTTTCAAAAACAAAATCACCTTTTGGCAGCTCTAAAGCAGCCTGCTTTATTTCTGACAAAGACTTGTCTTTTTTTAATTGTTCTACTCGCATGCGGGCATAAGCGGCAAGGGTATCTAAGATCATCATGCACCTCTTAATTTTTATTTATATCTTGGCCTAATTTTTGGGTCATCTGTACAAAAGCATCCAATTTTGCTTTTGCCTTACCACTATCGATGATATCTCCTGCCATTTTTACACATTCACGCAAGGTATGTTTGTTCTGCCCCATATATATGCACAGAGCGGCATTTAATAGTACTGCATCGCGCTTTGGGCCTTTGTCCTTGCCTGTCAAAATATCTAAAGTAATTTTAGCATTCTCAGTTGCGTCCCCGCCAACCAAATCTTCCGATTTACAAGTTGTAAAACCTAATTGCTTAGGATCCAAGAAAAAGCTGTTTACTCTGCCATTAGAAATTTCGCAAATAGTACTGGAGGTTACCATGGAAGCTTCATCTAACCCATCATGTCCATGTACTACCATGGCATGTTTTACTCCTAAATTAGCTAGTACTCTAGCTAATGGCTCTACTAAATTCTCGTCATAAACACCTAACAGCTGCATATTAGCTCCGGCAGGATTAGCCAAAGGGCCAATAATATTAAACAAAGTGCGAATTCCTAATTCTTTGCGCACGGGACCCGCAAAGCGCATGGAGGAATGATACAACGGAGCAAACAGAAAACAGATTCCTATTTCTTTTAATACTTTCTCGCTCTTATCCGCCGGTAAATCTATCTTGACTCCCAGTGCTTCCAAAACATCAGCCGCACCACATTTACTGGAAACGCTGCGATTACCATGCTTAGCAACCGGTATTCCTGCAGCAGAAACAACAAAGGCGCTGGTAGTTGAAATATTAAAAGTATTAGCGCAGTCACCCCCCGTGCCAACTATATCTAAAACATCATGGTCAGAATGAAATGTAAGGCACTTGTCACGCAATACCATGGCACAAGCGGTTATTTCATCTATTGTCTCACCTTTCATACGCATAGCCGTAATAAAACTTGCTATTTGGGCATTTGTAGCTTCACCGCTCATAATAGAATTCATAACGTCTTTAGTAGTATCCAAGCTTAAATTATTTCCATCTGCCAATTCTAAAATTGCTTCCTGTATCATTATTTACCCGCTCCTATCTTTAAAAAATTTGCTAATATTTTACTACCATCAGGAGTCATAATAGACTCTGGATGAAATTGTACGCCAAACACGTTAAAGTCTCTGTGTTTGATTCCCATTATTTCTCCTTCAGCCGATTCTGCTATAACTAGCAGCTCATCAGGTAAATCTTCTTTTGCCACAATGAGAGAATGATAACGAGCTGCTTTAATAATTGGTGCCAATCCCAAAAAGATTTCGCTGCCATTGGCAATGTGGATATCGCTTTGCTTTCCATGGACCAAATGTTTAGCCAAACAAACCTTAGCTTTAAAAACCTCTCCTATGGCTTGATGCCCCAAGCATACTCCTAAAATAGGGATTTTCCCGGCAAATTTCTTGATAACTTCTTCGCAAATACCAGCGTCTTTTGGATAACCCGGACCTGGAGAAAGAATAATATGAGTCGGATTCAGTTTTTTTATTTCTTCCAAAGTGATTTTATTATTACGATAGACGACTACATCTTTATTAATACCGCCAATATACTGGTATAAATTGTAAGTGAAGCTGTCATAATTATCGATAATCAATATCATTTTTACCGCCTACCTTTCCTTTGTAGATGCTTCCAGTGCTTTAAAAACTGCACCGGCTTTATTAAGTGTCTCCGTATATTCTGTTGCTGGGACCGAGTCGGCTACAATACCACCACCTGCTTGCACATATACTTTGCCCTTATGTTTAACTGCCGTCCTAATGGTTATACAAATATCCATGTTACCGGCAAAATCTAAATACCCCATGCCTCCACCGTAAATTCCTCTTCTATTAGGTTCCAGCTCATCAATAATTTCACAAGCCCGAATCTTAGGAGCTCCCGACAAAGTTCCTGCCGGGAAAACAGAACACAGGGCATCCACACTATCCATACCGTCTTTCAACGTACCCGTTACGCGACTGGTAATATGCATTACTTGTGAAAACTTGTTAATAATTTTATAATCAGGTACTTTTACGCTGCCAAATTCACTAACGCGACCTACATCATTACGGCCTAAATCCACTAACATATTATGCTCGGCAACTTCCTTTTCGTCTCTCAGTAATTCCGCTTCCAGCTCCAGATCTTCTTGCTCTGTTTTGCCCCGTGGCCTCGTTCCTGCTATGGGCATACTTGTTATGGTTCTATCAACTACCTTTACCAAAGTTTCAGGTGAACTTCCTGCGATTTCCACATCGTCATTTTTCATAAACACCATATACTGGGAAGGATTCGAAGTTCTTAGTAAACGATAAACATTAAATAAGCTTTGATCATAGTCCGCACTAAACTGTTGCGAATAAACCGCTTGAAAAATGTCACCATTTTTAATGTAATTGGAAATTTTAGCTAGGTTAGCGGCATATTCTTCCTTGGTTTGGTTGCACTGCATAGGTCCAAGTTTAGCCGGTACATATTTAGGAAAATTAATTGGTTTTTCTAACATTTGCTGAATAGCTTTTATCTCTCGTTCTGCTTTATGATAGTTAACATCAACATCATCTGTTTTTACATTTACTATGATAAAAATCTTTTGTTGTAAATGATCAAACGCCACAATCTTATCAAATAACATTAAATCAAAATCCGGGTGTTCGGTAGCTTTGGCCGGATCAAAATGCAGTGATGGTTCGCAATATTGAATAAAATCATAAGAAAAATATCCTACAAACCCACCTGTTAGAGGAGGGATACCCTGTATTTTCGGTACTTTATACTCTTTTAAAATATCACGTATGCATTTTATAGGATCTTCAGCAAATAATTTTACTGTGGCCATATTTTTCACTTCTACTACTTTATCTTTTGCTTTAATACGCACTATGGGGTCATAACCTACAAAAGAATATCTTCCCCATTTTTCTCCGCCTTCCAAACTCTCTAATAAGAAATAATTATTGCTGCTTTCCCTTACTGCTTGTAAAAAGGCAATAGGCGTAGTCATATCAGCAAACAACTCTTGGCAAACAGGTACGGCTGTATAATCTTTTTTGTACTTTTTAACCTCTTCTAACGTTAAATTAAGCATTTTCCTTTTCTCCTTTTTATAATAAAATAAACGGTTACCTATCTTGCAAGCAACCTCTGGCATGTGCTCACAAAATAGGTAACCGTCTCCAAGTTTAAAAAATAAAACACCTGTCCTTTTGCAAGGACAGGTGTATAAACCTGCGGTACCACCTTGTTTTACGGAAAATACTCCCGTAATCTCTAGCAGAATGCCAACACATTCCTCATCAATAACGCAGATGTTACGTTGCAGAATACTCTCAAGTGAACTTGATTTGACTGCACCCTCGGTGGTCCATTTGTCGAACTGCATCTCTGTCCGGTTCCCAGCATCCCGAACTCTCTGTAAGCGCATCTTTCGGCGTTATCTCCACCTCGTAGGTTTAATAAGGCTTATTAAATTGGATTAATTGTAACACCATAAAAGTTTCGTGTCAATCTTTTTTAATAATTTTTCATTTTTGCTTGTTCTTTCTTTAATTCTTCTTCCGGTATTAAATCCTGACTTTGTGCTAAGACGTCTCTAATACGAGTATAGTTAAGCACACTAATATTGCCATTGGAATTAATTATATCAGTTTTTGCCAGCTTTCTCAAAGCAAATAGTAACGCTAAAGCATAGCTGAAAAGAGTTTTTTCCTTAGGAGTAAACTCCCTATAATCAGTTTTTTCTTCTATAACGTCTTCCAATTGTTCTACTACTCTTATCTGCTCTTGACGCAAAATAGTAAACCTATGGTAAACATATTCTAAGGTCTCATTAATACGTCGCACTCTACCATTGGCATCTGCCAACTCCAAAGATTTGGTATCCAAACGAGCTTTAAACATAATTACATGTTCCTTATCCAAATCCTTTAAAGCAGAAAGTGAATAGGCCTTATCATCCAATACAACCGGAAAACACATCATTTTATTAAAAATAGCCAATTCTTCCAAACGTCCCATACTTTTGGAATCTACAGGGATATCTATCAAGTTTTCTAAAATTGATTTTCCCCCATCGTCACTTGCCATGGTAGACGCTCCACCGTGTAGGACGATAGCACTTAAAATTCCCGGGCCAATCTTATCTAAATTCATGGCATGCATTTCATCTACCAATTCACAAGCGGATAACAAATGGCCAATATCAGTTGAGGAAAGGCGCAAATTTTTATGATTATAATAGACAACGCTGGCCGGTTTATTTTGAACAGTTCTAAAGATTTTAATTATACGCCGATTATAATTCCATGCAGCCAATTTAGACAATGCAAACACTTCTATTAAATCAAGGGTTTTTTGCTCTAATTCATAGAGAGCATACTTTTCATCCTTATAACGTGCCACAGCACTATCTAAAATTTTTTTACGGCTATTTTCGTTAGAATAGCTATGCCAACCTACTGCACTTAATTTTTCGGTCAACCATTTTGTAAACGGCATCTGTCTCCCTCACTTTTCACATATAAATTATTTTACATTGCTATTCTATAACGAAACAACATTACTTTTATGTTAAAACATCATGCAAAACACGCAATGCATTTTTATGAGTAATCTTGTCTATCTCCTCATTTGAGTAGCCGGCTCTTTCTAAGGCGCTAATTAATTTGGGAAAATCTTCGCAGGTTCTTACTCCGCTGGCACCACCAAAGCCATCAAAATCACTGCCTAATGCTATAACATCAATGCCTCCAACATTTTTAATATGTGCAATATGCTGCAAAATCTGTTCCATACTACCTGTGCCATCATGGCCCAAAAATTTGCTGAAAAAGTTTATACCGGTCACACCACCAGCTTCCGCCAATCGCTTGATCATAGGATCTGTTAAATTACGAGAATGCCCTTCAATTGCTCTAGCATCAGAATGGGAAGCAACAAAAGGTTTCTTCGCCAATTTCGCAACGTCCCAAAACCCGCCATCTGATAAATGCGAAACATCTACAATCATACCCATTTTATTCATACGTTCCACTACTTCACGTCCAAATGGTTTCAATTTTTTATCTGTGGTATCTTCCGTTAAAGAGTGTGGATAACACAAGCTATTCTCAAAATTCCAAGAAATAGTCATAAGACGAACACCACGTTTATATAGTTCTTCCAAACGTTCTATTTTCTCACCACACACTCCACCTTCTTCAACGGAAAGCAGTGCGGATATCTTTTTATTAGCTCTGGTCTTTTCAATATCAGCATAGGACAATACATGGGAAATCATATCCTTATTAAGTTCCATTTGAGTATTAAAAAAATCGCAAATACGCAAAGTATATTCCCATGCATCATCGACAGTTTTGTGTTCTGTCATCCTCACGAAAATGGCAAAGTCCTGCAACATAATATCTATCTTTTGCATTCTTGTTAAATCCAAGTTTATATCATTGCTTCGCAGGTTTTTGCCCTGTTTTTCTAGTTCAGTTATTGTATCACAATGCAAATCAACTATAGGCATAATCTCCAACTCCTTTTAAGCAAACATATTAACCAAACATAGACATTATATGAGCTACTATTAGTCCACCACCGGTTCCTATGGCATAGCCCATCAAGGCCATTAAAACGCCTACCGGCACCAATGCCCCTGAATACGATCCTGCTAAAATAGGAGCCGAAGCAGTACCGCCTATATTTGCCAATGAAGCTACACCACAGGTAAACATATCCAGTTTGAAAATTTTTGCAATAGCGATAAGAAGTACAGCATGAATACCTAAAATTACAAAACCTGTAATAATCCAAATCGGTGCATCCTTTAATTCCGCAAAACTTGCTCTGGATGCCAACAAGGCGATAATAGAATAAAGCAGGACATTAGAAATTTCAGCACTGCCTGTAATTCGTGCTAACGGTGTTACTGCTACTACGAGTCCTAAAACGGTAACTATTAAAACAGTCCAAGTCGCCTTGTCCAAAATTCCTATAGACTTTTGAATATCTACGCCAAAATTCTGAGCAATGGCTGAAACTATAAGTCCAAAACCCAACAAAAAAATCATTGATGCAAAAGAAATCGTACCTTTATCGGCTAGCTCATCAGCCTCTAAACGAGCACAAACTTCATCTAAAGCAGACGTATCAGCATGAGTCCATTTATTAAACTTAGGTGCAAAGCTAACTGCCCATAATAAGAACATAACCCAAATAGAATAATCGATTGAATCAACAACTAAGGCATAAGCCATATCTCCGGAATTTATATCCAAGGCTGCCTGAATAGCAATCATGTTACCACTGCCACCTAGCCAGCTGCCACACAAAGCCCCCAAAGCTTTCCACGCACCTACACCTAATGCCGTGTGAAAAAGTGCATAGGCACCAATAAAACCTATGCATATTGTAAGGGAAGCGGCAAAAAAACCTCCAAGCATTCTTGGCCCCAACTTAAGAATTTTTCTAATATCACATCGCAATAACATAACAAAAACCATGGCGTACAATAGATTGTTTTTTAATGCGCCATAAGCTGGTTGAGTTGCCTTCATATCCCAAAGACCGGCAGTACATAAAAGCATAGCTCCCAAATACAACATAACTACAGGTGGTATGTACTCGAAAATTTTCCAATGGGTTTTCTTTTCTAAAAGCACTAAACTTCCAGCAAAAAAAATCAAAAAAGCCACATACGTGAAACCATTGGTAATCATACACTTTCCCTTCTTTCCCCCATTTTCATTTATGCAATAATTATATCACATAGTATTATAGGCCGCATTCTTTTTTGCAAAAAGAGCTGAATCCTTTTGGATTCAGCTCTTAAAATATTAAATGCATAACCTTTTATTTATTTTCAGCAACAGGTTTCATTTCTAGTGGTCTCATTGTAATTTCATTTAATAAAGGTTTTTTACCTGTCGTTTCAAAAACAAAAGCTACCTCAACATTTTTAGCCTTAGAACCATTGGCCAAATAAATGACACGGTCGGCTTTGTCAAATTTTTGCAAAATTGCCAACTTACTGTTAGAAAGAGATCCAAGCTGTTCTTTGACTGTTTTTTTCAATTCCATAAACTTAGAAGCAGGTAAGTTTTTTGCTAGCCCAGGAGTAAAGTTCTTGGCAAGCTCAACATAATCAGATTCTCCGGCAATACAGGCAATTGCTTGTTCTGAAATTTTCTCCTCAGAAGTTAACAAACTACCATTGCTTGCAAAACACATACTAGCAAAATACAATACAAATACAGTTGCCAAAAGCATAATCTTTTTTATCATAAAAACGCCCCCTTATTCTTGTTATGATTACTTACAATAGAGGAATATTTTTCTGCCTATTACAAACTTTTTTCCATTCTTTCCATTGCTTCAATTGTACCTTCTCTGCTGCCAAAAGCAGTAAGACGCAAATAGCCTTCTCCCATGTCACCAAAGCCCGCTCCGGGCGTACCAACAATAGCCAGTTTCTCCAACAAATAATCAAAGAATTCCCATGAACCCATACCATTAGGACATTGCATCCAAATATAAGGAGAATATATACCACCAAAATATTTGATACCGATTTTATCTAATGTAGCCATCATTATGCGAGCATTTTCACGATAAAATTCCAAAATCTCTCCGCACTCTTTGACGCCTTGCTCAGAGAAAGCTGCTTCTGCCCCACGTTGTATAATATATGGTACACCATTAAACTTTGTGGTTTGGCGTCTTAGCCACATTTTATTTAGCTCCATCATTGTCCCATTACCTGCTTTGCGTTTCAACTGGTGTGGCACAACTGTATAACCACAACGAGTACCCGTAAAGCCTGCCGTCTTTGACAAAGAACATAATTCAATAGCACATTTTTTAGCATCCTCAACAACATAAATGCTACGTGGAATATCTGAATTAGTAACAAAGGCCTCATAGGCAGCATCATACAAAATAACTGCATCATTCTTTAGTGCGTAAGCAACCCACTCTTCTAACTGTGGTTTAGTATAGGCAGCACCTGTTGGATTATTGGGTGAACATAAATAAATCACATCAGCTTTTATTGTATAATCAGGCATAGGTAGGAAATTGTTTTCCGGTGATCCCTTAACATAAACTATTTTACGTCCACGCATAATATTGGTATCTACATAAACGGGATACACCGGATCCGGGACCAAAATAATATTGTCATCACTAAAAATATCTGTAATATTACCACAATCACTTTTTGCACCATCACTAATGAAAATTTCGCTAGTTTCTAACGTAACGCCATGGTTAGCATAATACTTTACTAACGCCGTATGTACAAAATCATATCCTTGTTCCGGACCATAGCCGCGAAAAGTTTCCTTGACTCCCATTTCTTGCACTGCTTTTTCCATGGCAGCCACTACTACCGGAGCCAAAGGTAACGTAACATCGCCAATACCCATGCGAATTACTTTCTTATCAGGATTTTCTTTCACATAGGTTGAAACTTTCGCTGCTATTTGTGAGAACAAATAGCTTTCTTTTAAATTACAATAGTTTTCATTCATTATTGCCATAATTGGTAGTCCCCCTCAAAAAATGTTTAGATTATTTATGCATAATTTCGCTTGGTATTTCAATTTCTCCCTCAAAAACCAGTGTAGCCGGTCCCTTTAAGAGAATATGATCATCGGATTTGCACTTTACTTGCAACTTTCCACCTTTAACCAAGACATTTAAATACTGATCTTTTTTCCCTGCGTGACCTAAGGCAATTGTAGTATACGCTACAGCACAAGCTCCTGTTCCGCATGCCCAGGTTTCTCCGCTGCCACGTTCCCAAACACGAAATTTTACGGTATTTTCATCAATTACTTGTACAAATTCTACGTTAGTCCGTTCAGGAAACAAAGGATGATTTTCTATCTTAGGTCCGATGTCTTCAAGTTTAACGGCCTCCACATCATCCACAAAAATAACAAAATGAGGGTTACCCATGGAAACAGCAGTACCGTTATATACAACATCATGATTGGCATCAATAGCTAACCCCTGATCCATAAAAACATAATGGTCACTAATCATAGGAATTTCCTTGGTCCTAACTATTGCTTCTCCCATATCAACAATAGCATCGGTAACTTTTCCATCTACAACAATGGTATCAATTGTTTTAATACCACTTAAAGTTTCTAGCGTAATAGTTGTTTTATCAGTTAGTCCTTTGTCATAAACATATTTAGCGATACAGCGAGTGCCATTACCGCACATTTTACCTTCTGAAGCATCCGCATTAAACATACGCATTCTGAAATCTGCAACTTCTGACGGACAAATGCAAATCAATCCATCGGCCCCAATGCCAAAACGTCTATGACTCACGTATTCAGAAATAGCATTAGGATTTGGTAATTCTTTCTCCATGCAATTAACATATACATAGTCATTACCACAGCCATGCATTTTTGTAAATTTCATTTTCATCTTTGCACCTCCCCATCTTTATTCTTTGTATATTGTAGATTTTATTATACCTAATTTTGCACCAAAAAGAAAGTCATTCCATATATTTGCCCCCATTCTACCTATATAATGGTACAATATGTTAATATTATGTAATAACCGCTACTAGGAGGCAGAACTCATGAAAAATTTTACCTATACCATTAAAGATGCCAAAGGTCTTCATGCCAGACCGGCAGGCTTATTAGCTAAAGAAGCCAAACAATTCAACTCTAAAATAATTATTACAGTTAATGGTAAAACTGCAGATTTAAAGCATATTTTTGCCGTTATGTCTCTGGGTATAAAATGTGCAACAACAGTGACTGTTACTATAGATGGAGAAGATGAAGATGTTGCTGCGCTAGCTTTAGAAAAGCATATTAAAGCTAATCTGTAATGTGATTTGAACTAATTTCAAGGAGGCTTACTATGCTATTATTAAAAGGCAAGGGCGTTTCCGCCGGTATCGCCATCGGACAACTTGCTATCTATAATCAATCTCTAAACTCAATACCCCATTATATTGTTGCGAACCCTGAAGAGGAAATACAGCGTTTTCAAAAAGCACAGCAAGCTGCCCTTGAGAACTTTCAACAACTTTATACTACTGCCATAAAGGAAGTAAGCGAAGAAAATGCCAATATTTTTGAAGTCCACCAAATGATGCTGGAAGACTGCGATTATGTTGAGGCAATAGAAAGCATAATAAGATTACAAAAAGTAAATGCCGAATTTGCAATAAATATAACTGCAAAAAAATTTGCTAAAATCTTTACAGATATGGAAGATGAATATATGAAGGCCAGAGCTAGCGATATACATGATATTTCCAACAGCCTACTAGCATGTTTGGATGGGAAAAAAACAATTCAATTATCCTTCAATGGTCCTAGCGTATTGGCAGCAACTGATTTAACTCCTAGTGAAACTATGCATCTTGCAAAGGGAAAAATTCTTGGATTTATTACTGAACATGGCTCAGCTAACTCACACAGCGCAATTTTAGCCCGCGCCCTTGGTATTCCTGCCGTTATCGGTGTCCGCAAATTACTGTCTAAAATATCCGCTAATATGACTGTCGTCATAGATGGTTTTACCGGTGATATATATCTTAATCCCGATGAAAAAACTTTAGCTAACATGACCCAAAAAATTGAAACACTAAAATATCACCAAACCCTCTTAAAGGAATTAAAAGGACAACCTAATATTACTATGTCAGGTAAAGAAATAAAACTTGCTGCCAACATTAGCGGTCCTCAGGATTTAGCAGCAGTCCTTGAGAATGATGCTGATGGTATAGGCCTTTTTCGTAGTGAATTTCTCTATTTGGAAAACAAAAAAATTCCAACAGAAGATGAGCAGTTTACAGCTTATAAGACTGTAATTGAAACCATGGCCGGAAAACAAGTCATCATCAGGACATTAGATGTTGGCGCTGACAAAAATATTCCTTGCCTAAAGCTTTTACCTGAAGATAATCCTGCTATGGGATGCCGAGGTATTCGGGTTTGCTTAATGCAGCCTGAAATTTTTAAAATTCAATTGCACGCCATTTTAAGAGCATCAGCATTTGGTAACACTGCTATTATGCTCCCATTTATTACTTCTGTTGATGAAATACATGCTGCTAAAATAATCTTAGAAGAAGTCAAAACTTCCCTACGTCAAGATAATATACCATTCGACGAGAATATAAAGCTAGGCATTATGATTGAAACTCCTGCTGCTGCCCTTATTAGTGATGATTTAGCTAAAGAAGTCGACTTCTTTAGTATAGGTACAAATGATCTTACACAATATACTTTGGCCATTGATAGACAAAACCAAAATTTAAGTTCTTTCTTTAATCCCCATCATAAAGCCATATTCAAATTAATTGCCCAAACTATAGAAAGTGCTCACAAAAATGGGATTTTGGTCGGCATTTGTGGCGAACTTGGAGGCGACCCTGATCTTATAAAAATATTTCTCGACCTTGGAGTGGATGAGCTATCTGTGTCACCTCCAGCCATTCTGCCCTTAAGGAAGAAATTAAGAAGCCTAGAATAAATAATCAATCGCTTCCACCCGTGAAACGGGTGGTTCGCACCAGCCCTATAAGGGCTTATTATTGCCAGCGCCTTAATGACGCTGGCTTTCACTTTGTTCAAGCCACTGTGGACTGATTACTTGGCTAACCCTTAAAAGGGTCAGCATACTCTTTTGTATGTAATTTGGTTTCTATCTGGTCCATCTTTTCCTGTTCTCTTATATATTTCGCAATAGTGGCTTCGTTTAATCCCACCGTGCTTACGTAATATCCAGTCGACCAGAAGTGCTTATTGCCAAATTTGTATTTAAGGTTTGCATGCTTGTTGAATATCATCATCGCACTTTTACCTTTCAAATACCCCATTATTTCTGATATACTGTGTTTGGGTGGTATTGATAATAATAAGTGTACATGGTCTGGCATCATATGTCCTTCTACTATTGCTATGCCCTTCCATTTGCATAAGTCCATTATTATTTGTTGTATATCTATCCTTAACTGATTATAAATAATTTTTCTATGGTATTTTGGCGTAAATACTATATGATACTTGCACATCCATTTTGTATTGTACAATCTAGGTATGAAATTTCAGCTCAGCAGAACTGAAATCTTATGCTTAGATTTTTTTATTATGAAAGTGATTGGCTAACGTCCATTTCGTTGGGCTTTTAACGCCCGTAGCACACACTGTTAGCCGACTCTTTCCATTCGACATTCGATTGAGCAGGTTGGGAGAAACTCCCGCGTAACGAGCAACTTTGAGTAGGATGAAAAGAGTTGGAGGCCAGTCTCATCTTAAAGAGAGAAGGAATTGTATGATCGCTGTTGGAATCGATGTTTCAAAAGGGAAAAGTACAGTAGCTGTATTATCTGGTCTTGGTGAACTACTGCTTTCCCCGAGAGACTACCCTCACAAAGAGGATAGTTTAAATGAACTTTGCACCTGGCTTCATAGTCTTAACGATGAGGTGCGCATCGCTTTAGAATTTACTGGATATTATCATTACTCTATTCGCGACAAGCTCATTCGTGAGGGCTTTTTTGTTTCTGTCGTAAATCCATATCTTATGAAGAAATTTAATGATGGTAGTGTACGCAAGGGTAAAAGCGACAAAAAAGATGCTATTAAAATTGCCACTTATTGCGTTGAAAAACGAAATCACTTAAAACCATGGAACTACCTCGGCAAACCATATGAAACTCTAAAATTTTTGTCACGCCAGTACCACCAAATGATTTCACTAAAAACCAAACAAAAAGTTCAGTTAGACAATCTCTTCGACTTAGTTATGCCGGATGTTAAAAAAGTGTTCTTACTCACAAATAGGCCTACTTCTTGTTTAGCACTTTATGACTTTGTCGAAAAATTTCAAAGTTGGAAAGTAATTAAAGATATGACTTATTCCACATTTGAAAAAAGGTTTCTCTCTTACATGAAAAAGAAAGGGTACCGCCCTAATGCGAGTAAAGCGCAACGACTCTATAACATTGCCCAAAACAGTCTCCTTCCACGCGAAGCAAACTATTGTACCAGTTTAATCCTCAAACAACGTATCCAACTCGCAAAATCCACCGAGTCTGCTACTGTAGCTATCTTAAAACAAATGCAGGAATTGGTTAAAACTTTGCCTGAGTATGAACTTGTCCACTCATTTAATGGCGTTGGAGATATTCTTACACCCTTACTTATTGCTGAAATTGGTGATATACGCCGTTTCACAAGTGGAAAAGCTCTAAATGCATATGCCGGTAATGATGCCCCTCCTTTTCAATCCGGAACATATCTGGGTACCCGTAGGCATATTTCAAAACGGGGTTCACCTTTTTTGAGAAAAGTAGGATATGAAGTCATTCTAGCTCTTAAGATTTCTAAACCAATTCAAGACCCCGTTTACCAATTTATTTTAAAGAAACAGGCTGAAGGTAAGCCAAAAATGGTTGCCAACATGGCTGGCTTAAACAAATTTCTACGAATATACTTTGCCAGAGTGATGGAGCTTTTTGCTATATAACGGATCTATTTAAATGTCACTTCATACGTGGCTTGTTTTGTTATGCCCTTTTTTATATTTGCGATTTTTACTCGACTTTTGTTTTAAAATCTTGACAACTTTTAGCAGGTGTGTGCTAAACTTTCAGCCATAAGACATCACCTTTCTTATTGTTAATAGTGACTTGAACAATCCCTATTATACAAAGTTTGGTGATGTTTTTGCTTAAGCCTTGCCTCCTACCCGCGTAGCGGGCAGGTTTTTGTTTCGCACGCTTCGCGAGCTCAACTGTCTAAAGCACATACGCAAAAGGCAGCCCCTAAGGACTGCCTTTTATCACTTAACTTCTGTTTCTACCCGCAGTAAAATAAAGCAAAGATCTGACAGTCTGTTTAAACACAATAGAACATTGTTATTCACAGCTTCATTTTCTGCCACCCTCAATAAAGCACGTTCAGCTCTTCTGGTAGTTGTGCGAGCCATATCAAGTGCGGCTGCCCCAAGATTATCACCCGGAGTTATAAAATGTGTTAATGGAGCAAGCATAGCGTCATACTTGTCAATAGTCTGTTCAAATAAGGTTACATGTTCAGGTTTAATATAAGATTCCTGCAAATTAAGGCTTGCGACATCTGCCATTAAAGACATCAAAAGTTCCTGTATTTTAAAAATAGTTTCTTTTACATCTTCACGTACTACTGTTGCCCTAGCCAGACCTAATTCAGCTCTCACCTCATCAATATTTCCGTAAGCTTCTACACGTAAACTTTGCTTAGGTACTCGTTCACCGGTAAGTAAACTTGTGGATCCTTTATCCCCTGTTCTTGTATAAACAGCTGCCTTCTTCATATTGAACCCTCCTATGTACATAGTGCAAACCATGCTCTATCGATTAGAAAAATCTGTTATTTAGAATACTTATAAGACTAATACTACGCATTTATTAAATTTATTAATAAATTTCTTCAGCTGTAAAATAGTTTTTGATTTCGCGAGCTGCGCTTTCAGGGCTATCACTGCCATGAACAATATTTTCACCAATAGTTAGAGCAAAATCACCACGTATAGAACCCGGAACTGCATCTAAAGGATTTGTTGCGCCCATCATACCACGAACTGCTTTTATAGCGTTTTCACCTTCAATTACCATAGCCGCAACAGGACCGGAAGTAATAAAGGTAATCAACTCGCCAAAGAAAGGTTTTGTTTCATGTTCAGCATAATGGTATTTTGCTTGCTCATCAGTCAATTTCACAAGTTTCAAAGCAGCAACCTTTAAACCGCGACCTTCAAAGCGAGAAATAACCTCACCAATTAAATTCTTTTTAACGCCATCTGGTTTTACAAGCACTAATGTTTGTTCCATTTGAAATCTCTCCTCATCATTTTTTGATTAATTTATACTAAATCGCTATACGATATTAGTCTTTTAATAGTTCTGCATATTTTTTACTGTCCAACTTACTAACCATAGCCGTAATAAGGTTTACAGCGCCCAAATAATCGTCCATATGAATAACGCTTTGGTGGCTGTGTATGTACCTTGTTGGAATACTGAAAGTTAAAGTCAAAACACCTGCATCATGCAAGTGAATGCGGCCACCATCAGTAGAGCCTCCTTCGGAAACGCTAAATTGTGTTGGTATCTTCAATTCACTAGCGACTTGCAAAGCAAAATCACGTAAAGCTGTATTAGGAATCATCCCTGCATCATACAAGGTTATAGCAATGCCCTTGCCTATTTTTGCAGGTGCTATTTCAGCTGCAACACCGGGTGTTCCTCCTGCTACACAGGTATCTATAACAAAAGCAACGTCAGGCTTTAACATATTAACAGATGTTTGTGCACCGCGCAACCCAACTTCTTCTTGAACGGTAGCAACTCCATAAACTGTATTTGGATGTTTTTCTTTAGACAAATTATCCATAACATCAGTCATCACAGCGCAGCCTATACGATTGTCCCAGGCTTTACCTAATAAAGTTTTACCATCGCCCATTTGTGCAAATTCCGCAAACGGTGTAACTGCACAGCCTTCTTCAACACCCAAAAGCCTAGCCTCTGCCTCGTCACTAGCACCAATATCAATATACATATCACTCTTTTTTGTAACTTTGGTTCGCTCTTCAGGTGTTAAAATATGTGGTGGCTTGCTGCCAATAACACCTACTAAATCACCCTTCTTACCATGAACAGTTACACGTTGACTAAGCATAACTTGCTCCCACCAACCACCTAAACAGACAAAACGCAAGAAACCTTCTTTGGTAATATGCTTGACCATAAAACCTATTTCATCCATATGGCTGGCCAGCATTAATTTTGGTGCGTTCTTAGGTCCTTCTGCAGTAAAAATCACGCTGCCCAATTTATCATAGGATACTTTAGCTTTATCTCCCATTCGTTCAAGCAGCAACGTTTTCATTGGTCCTTCAAAACCGGAAACTCCACAAGTTTCTGAATATCTTTTAAGCCATTCCATTTTTTTATTCACAGTTGGTATATATCCTTCTTTCAATAAATTTGTTTGAAATGCAACACATTGATTATAGCATTTAGCAACAATATTGTCGAACAAAAAAAAGCGCCCAAATACTTGGGCGCTGAATACTCATTCAAAGTCAATGTGTCCTTTTTTGCGCAATTCTTCTGCTTCTGCCCTAAGCAATTTAACTCTTTCTTCTGTCGTTGGATGTGTGCTAAACAAGCTCTTCATATCCTTTGTGCTAAAAGGACAAATAATGAACATGTGGGCAGTATTTGGAGTTGCATTGGTTAGTGTTCTTTGGGAAGCAATTCCTTCTATCTTTAACAAAGCATCAGCTAAAGCATCGGGATTACCACAAAGAGCACCTCCTGAACGATCGGCCAAATATTCTCTAGAGCGAGAAACAGCCATTTGAATCAGCATTGCTGCTACCGGAGCCAACAACATAATTGCTAATCCAACAATAGGGTTACGATTTTCGTCGTCACGACGCCCGCCACCAAAGAACATGCCCCACCTAGCTACCGTTGTAATAACACCGGCCATAGCAGCAGCCACTGAACCTATAAGTATATCACCATGTTTAACATGACTGAGTTCGTGTCCTAAAACGCCGGCAATTTCTTCAGGAGTCAATATATTAGCCAGGCCGGAAGTTATAGCCACCGCAGCATGTTCAGGGTTTCGTCCAGTTGCAAAAGCATTTGGTACTGCACTATTTATAACATAAACTTTAGGCATAGGAAGTCCCCCACGCTCAGCAAGCTTACGTACTATACCATAAATTTCAGGAGCATCTTTCTCCTCTATTTGTGTTGCGTTATACTGTGCTAAAACCAACTTATCACTATTCCAATAGCTATAAAAATTCATAGCCAAAGAAATAACTAACATAAAGGTCATTCCATTCACGCCGCCAAAGTAATCACCCAGCCCTACTAAAATAAGTGTTAGAGCGGTCATTAAAAAGGTTGTTCTTAACATACTTCGACCTCCTTACAAGGTAATCATATCAATTATTATAAATAATTCATGTGTATAAAACATGAAATAAAATGCAGCTTTTTGTAAATATTTTTTTTACTTTTCCATCTGCAATTTAATCGCCTGCAACATATTTTCACTATTTTCGCGAACTTTTTTCTTTAAAATTGGATTTAAAAGACCTGAAATCATAGGAATTCCAAATTCAAAATCAACAGACAAAGATACTTCTACGCCATCAGCTATATCTATAAGCTTCCAGGCACCTTCCATTTTCTTCAAATCGCCCTGAGTTTGCTTATAGGTAATAACATAATTAATCGGATCAAACTCATCTCTCTCTGTCCAAGCTATACGCCTACCATCAACATCAGAGTCCCACTCACTGATATCGTAGTTTTCACCGCGTTCTAATATTTTTACACTTTTTAAGCTTTCCATGAACTTAGGATAATCTTCCATTTTTGCAATAATATTATAAATATCTTGTTTGGAACCATTAATAACGATCTTACTTTCTACAAATGGCATACTATCCCTCCTTATAAATCATCAATTGCGTCATTAGTTTGTTTAATAGCTTCTCTAAATACAGTAAGAACATGGTCAACAACTTCTTTAGGCATAATTAATGGTGGTTCCATACGCATAACTTTAGGATTGTTCAAGGTATAGGCAATAATTATATTATTACTAATCATAATAGACATGACCATACCGCCGGCACCTTCTTTGGTCAGTTCTATACCAACCATCATTCCGCGGCCACGAACTTCTTTAATTACAGCCGGGTAATCTTTAGCAATATCTTCTAAGCCACTCTTTAAATAAGCCCCTGTATCACTGCCGCGTTTAAGTAAATCTTCTTCTTCAATTATTTTTAGCGTGGCTAATCCTGCCATACAAGCCATCTGGTTACCACCAAAAGTAGAGGTATGTAAAAATGGGGCTTCGATTAACCCCTTCCAGGCATCAGGCGTCGCAGTAATTGCGCCAATAGGCACTATACCACCACCCAAGGCCTTAGCAGTGGCCATAATATCAGGAGCAACATCGTCGTGATTAATGCCAAACCATTGGCCAGTTCGCCCAATGCCTGTTTGCACCTCATCAGCTATGAGTAGCGCGCCATGTTTATCACATAACTGCCGAACTGCTGACAAATAGCCGTCATGGGGAACTATAATGCCACCCTCCCCTTGAATCGGCTCTAAAATCACAGCTGCTGTATCATCATCTAAAGCTGCCGCCATAGCAGCTACATCGTCAAAAGGAACATGTTCAAAGTTAGGAAGTAATGGTTGAAACGGCGTACGAAACATATCACGTCCCGTAGCAGTCAAAGAACCAAAAGTTTTCCCATGGAATGCATTTTTTGCGGCAATGAATTTTTTTCTGCCTGTAGCCAACCGTGCTACTTTTAATGCGCCTTCAACAGCCTCTGTACCGCTATTTACAAAAAAGCTATATTGCAATTTTCCCGGAGTTATTTCGGCCAAACGCTCTGCTAAATCTGCCATTGGTCTATTAAATAAAACCTCTCCATGCATAGGCATAGTATCTAAAGATTTTTTTACTGCTTCCACTACTTTTGGATGTCTATGTCCAACACAAAACATACCATAGCCACCTAAACAATCAATGTAATCATTACCATCGCTATCAGTAATAATCCACCCATGAGCAGTAGTTTCCACACTTCCTAAACCCATAAAGCGAAATAAGCGTGCCATAGACGGGTTTATAAATTTTTCATATTTACCGATTGTCTCTTCTACAAAGTCCATTTTTCATTCCCTCTTCATGTTAATAGTGTGCTTACCGGAACAAATTTAATTCCGGCGCCTTGAACTTCCTTATAGCATTCTGACCAAGCTTTGGCTGTGTTTTCTCTAGCATGACAAATAACAATTATTGAACCATATTTATCGGCAATTTCAGCTGCCGCCCAAATCTGTTTTTTTATTTCGTCCACATCACTGCTATTATCCAAAAACCTGCTATTAAACCCGGTACTAATTCCCATTTCTCTGGACATTTTATATCCTACAGAAGCAGCTAGAGTCCTACTGTCAATAAAAAACAAGCCCTTACTTTGCAACACTTCTAAAACTGCTCTCATTGTCGCTGGATTAGAGGTTGCTCTGGAACCCTGATGATTGTTGACACCCTTAATTCCAGGTAAACTATTTATGGCCTCTTTAGTATAATTTTGCACCTGTTCTTTAGTCATTGCTACACTAACCATACGAGTTTCAGAAGCCTGACCGGCGTCCATTGGCTCCATTGGTAAATGCAGCATAGGCGTTTGCCCGTTATTTTTAATAATTTTAAGTGCGGCACTGCTATTGGTTTTAAATGGCAGAATAGAAAACGTCATGTCAATAGGCAATGCACTAAGTATTTCCACCGGTTCTAAATCATACCCACAATCATCCACTACCACAGCCAAGCTCCCACTTAGTTTTTTGTGTTGAACCTTGTTTTGGTTTGAATCGCTATCTTTTGCCACAGGCTGCTTCGGTTTAGCTTTTTCCTTTAAATCGCTCTCTTTGGTACTAGCCTTTTCGGCACTAGGTATCTTGGGTATCACTTCACTGACTATCTCAGAAAGGCTGCGTTTCTCTACGTCGGGATTACTATGAGAAACGAAAAGAAAACCAATAAGCATAACGGCAGCCACTACAGCGATAGTTAATAATAACCCACCACCTGTCTTTTTTTTCTTTGGAGTGTGGTGGGTTGCACTTGTTGTTTTTTTACTTCTAGCCATCTATCTTTCCCCACTATGCTCTTGGATGAGCTTTTTCGTATATTGTTTTCAAACGTTTATTTGTTAAGTGAGTATATATCTGAGTCGTTGATATATCAGCATGCCCCAATAATTCTTGTACAGTTCTTAAATCAGCACCATTATCTAATAAATGTGTGGCAAAAGAATGGCGAAGAATATGAGGTGTTAACTCTTTACGTATACCAGCCATATGTCCATAACCTTTTATTATTTGCCAAAATCTTTGGCGAGTCATACCACTGCCATGTATCGTTAAAAACAAACATTTTTCTTTACTACCCTCATGCAATAATCTCGGCCTTACTACATTTAAATATTTTTCCAAATATTCCACAGCATAATGACCTAAAGGAATAATGCGTTCTTTTGAGCCTTTGCCAAAGGCTATAACATATTTCATTTGCAAATTCACACCGGCAACCGGCATATTAATAAGCTCTGATACCCGCATCCCTGTTGCATAAAGCACTTCCAGCATCGTGCGATCTCTGAACCCTTCGTCTGTAGCTTCGTCAGGTGTTTCCAAAAGTTTCAATACATCTTGGCGATTTAAAACTCTTGGCAAAATAGTTCCTTTGTTACCTGCTTCAATAACTTCAGCAGGGTCTATTTCCAAATATCCTTCAGCCGTCATAAACCGAAAAAAAGATTTCAAAGCGGCCAATTTACGTGCCATACTAGAAGGCGCATAACGCTCTTTTTTTAAAAAATACATATAGGCAATTACGTCTTGCCTAGTTATGGTTTTGATGCTTTTTTTTACCTTAGTGGCAAAAAGTTTTAAATCACGCTCATAAGCATCTTTAGTATTCTGGGCAAGGCCTAACTCCACGGTTAAATATTCTAGAAATAATTTAATATCCTCTTCCATGGTAACACCGCCTCAAAAAGAAAAACAACGCCAACAACTGCGCCGTCTTCTTCAAAATACTATTCCTTTTTCTCTGCTGTAAGCATAATTTGTACGTTAGTCACCGGAGAAATAGTAGAAATAGCATGTTTGTAAACCATCTGCTGCTTGCCTTCATTTTCAATAATAACAGTAAAATTGTCAAAACCCTTTACCAAACCACGGATTTGAAATCCATTTACCAAATAAATAACCACCGCTAAGTTTTCTTTCCTAACATGGTTTAAAAAATTATCCTGTAGATTTATTGGTTTATTATTTGTAGCTGTATTTACCATAATTTCCTCCTATAATACTTCTCTATTTTACATAATCTTACCGCAGTTTGCGCTTTTGTTCAAGTACTCTTATCATTTCTGCCACATATATTTCCGGCATTGGTGGTTCACCCACTTCAATCCAATGTATGTAAGGCATCTTTTTATACCAAGTAAATTGTCGTTTAGCAAAGTTGCGGGTAGCCTGTTTAATTTTATCAACACAAGTGTCCTTGTCATATTCGCCATGGAAATATTCTAATACTTGCCTGTAGCCTATGCTTTTCATGGCCTGTGCGTCTTCTCCCACACCCATTTTCAAAAGATGGCCGGTTTCTTCAAAAAGACCTGCTTCAACCATATTATCAACGCGTTTGTTAATACGGGGATACAAAAGTTCTCGTGGCATATGTAACCCAAAGACATAGGCATCGTAAGGCGTTTCTTTAGCATGGGATTGAGAAACTTCCTCTCCCTCCATAGCTACTTCTATAGCTCGAATAACCCTGCGCCTATCGTTATAGTGAAGCCTTATTGCCGCTTCCTTATCTAATCCTTCCAACTTCTTGTGTAAAGCTTTATTGCCTTCTTTTATGGCATAATTTTCTAAATCTGTACGCAGGTTACTTGATGCCTGGGTTTGAGCAAAATCATAATCTTCCAAAAGTGCTTTTATATAAAGGCCTGTACCACCAACAATAATAGGCACCTTGCCTCTAGCATTAATCTCATTGAGTAAAATAGCCGCCCGCGCTTTAAAGTCTACTACATTAAAATTTTCATTAGGTTCCAAAATATTAACCAAATGATGCTCTACCTCTTCTAGTTCTGCAGAAGTCGGCTTGGCAGTTGCAATATCCATGTTTTTATATACCAACATGGAATCTCCTGAAATTATCTCCCCATTAAGCTTATGGGCTAACAATATTCCACAGTTACTTTTACCTGTGGCCGTAGGTCCCAAAATAACAACCACTTTAAGTCGCCCCATGAGCTTACCTCCTTAAAATCCCATATTTAACTTTACTATATTTACTACCATAGAGCTCGTTAATTCCCAATTCACGCAAAACCCTAGGTGTTCGTTCCTTAACCACAACTAATGGTGCCACTCGCATGGCTTCTGATAATACTGCCTTATCCAACGGTTCCACATAGGCTACAGGACGCAAAGGCTTCATATTAGAGGACAAATTAACAGGATATCTAAACATTGGATCAAAATAAACTACATCAAAACTGTTAGTTTCCAGTGTTTTTAAATAAACTTTTGCTTCTGTACAAACTGTTTCTATTCGCCTTAAAGCTTCATTCAGTTCAGTTTCTTCGCCCACATAATTGTGCAAACCTTCCTTAACTAAGAACCACAAGGGTTTTGACGCTTCTAGACCCTGTACGCAGCCTTCAGGCCCTACGACATAAGAGGCAATGGCCGCATCACTAGCAAAGCCAAGAGTGGCATCCAATATCCTGCTGCCTGCTTGTAATTCACATGCCTCCACAAAATTATCCCTCTCGCCACGCAAAAGCTTTTGTAACCGCAGCACTGCCATACCCGGATGATAAAACAGCTTACCTTCCTCAGAAAAAATCTGAGGACCATTCTTCGTTGCTACAATAAGACAATCTAAATTATAGCTTTGCATAATAAATTGCAAGCTGCTATTGCCGTCACGTTCTATATAGGGTACGCCTAATAACTCTGCCCATTTTTTAGCTTTGGTAGGCAAGTCACTACCACCGTTTAATCCACGCACTGTAGCAAAATTCATCCTTACACCTAAGTTCTTTTAAACATTTTATATAATTCTTCTGAGGTTATTTCTACCATACAGGGACGTCCGTGGGGACAGGTAAAAGGGTGTTCTGTATTTAACAGTTCCAAAATCAAAGCCCGCATTTGCCTTATGTTAAGCACCTCACCCGCACGAATAGCACTGTGACAAGCAGCATAATGTAATACTTCTTCACGCAAATCTGCAGGATTTATCTTTTTATTTTCGGATAAAAGCGTTAGTATTTCACGAATAAATTCTTCCGCTTCATCATTTTTTATATCAGCCGGCAAAGAAGAAACTCTCAATATAGTTTCACCGCTGGGTTCCACATCTACACCCAATTGCATAAATTCTTTTCTGTATTCTTCTATAGAGCTTACCTCTTGAGGAGTAGCATCTAAATATAAAGGGATAAGAAATTGTTGCGTTGGAATATTTTGATGAGAATTAACCAGCTTATCATACATTACTCTTTCATGTGCTGCATGCTGATCAATTAGATATAAGGCAGTTTCTGACTGAGCTACAATAAACACCCTATCAATTTGTCCCAAAGGCCAAATATTATCTACACCATTATCCACGTCTTTAATTGCAATATTGTTGTCCGTGTGAGATAAGTTCATATTTTCATCAGTTCGCTGCGCAGCACTAAACTCAATTCCATTGTTTTCGGCAATACGCTCCGGAGTTTTCCAAATTTGTTGCTGGTTTGCTTGATAATTATTCCCGCCACCGCTAAAAGGTCTCTTTGTGTACATGGCACTATCATCTGTATTATCACTATGCTCTGTAACAGATTTTCCCATGTCTACGCTCCCCAGCAACGGTTTAGTTAAAGCATCAGACAAAGCGTGATACACAACTCTATAAACTGCACCCTCATCTCCAAACTTAATTTCACTTTTTTGGGGATGTACATTAATATCAATATTAGCTGTATCCACGGTAATATCTAGGACTGCAAAGGGGAATCCGCCCTTAGGTATTTGTGACCTGTAAGCATGATCCAATGCTTTGCCAATCATCCGGTTATTAATAGTTCGTCCGTTAACAAAAATAGTCTGCCATTGACGCGTACCTTTTAACATTGTTGGTTTGCCAATATAGCCACTAACGCTAATACCATTGTCTTCATACTTCAATGCAATTAAATCGTTAGCTACATTCTTACCATAAATAGAAGCAATTGTATCAACTAAATTTCCGTTACCCGGCGTATTAATAACTTCTTTGTCATTGTTTAATAATCTAAAATGCACATCAGGACGTGACAACGCAATTTTGGATATAATTTCATTAATGTAGCGGCCTTCCGTATTTACTGTGCGTAAAAATTTGCGACGTGCCGGAACATTAAAGAACAAGTCCCTAACTGTAATAGCTGTACCCACATTACCACCGGTTGCAATACACTCTGTATCAGTACCGCCATTAATAGTAATCGCAGTGGCAAATTCCTCGTCATGCAGACGAGTAATTAATTCAAATTTAGCTACGGAAGCAATACTTGGTAAAGCTTCACCCCTAAAACCTAGAGAATGAATACTTTGTAAATCTTCGGCATTTCTTATTTTACTAGTAGCATGACGTAAAACAGAAAGGTTAGCATTAGCTTTAGACATGCCGCTTCCATTATCTACAACTCTAATATATTCTGTTCCGCCTTCATAAATAGTTACCTCAATATTATTTGCCCCGGCGTCTAAAGAGTTTTCAATAAGTTCCTTGACCACAGATGCAGGTTTTTCCACAACTTCACCGGCAGCTATTTGATTAGCAGTATTTTGATCCAGCACTTTTACTTCTGCTTCCATTTATTTGCTGCCTCCCTCCATCCTTGCTTCTTCGCGCAACTTATATAACTCGTTTAAAGCCTCTAACGGTGTCATGGTCATAATATCCATATTAATTATTCGCTTAACTACTCCCCCTGAAAACAAAGATTGCTCAGCTGTAACATCCTTAACAATCGGTTCTGCAGGCTTTTTGGCCAATGTTTTTTCTCCATCATACTCCAATAATAAATCTTCGGCGCGTTCCACAACTTTTTTGGGCAAACCTGCCAGTTGTGCTACATGAATACCGTAGCTACGATCAGTTCCCCCGGGAACTATACGGCGTAAGAACACTATATCATTACCACGTTCCTTAACCGCTATGGAGTAATTTTTTACCCCTTCCAGAAAAGACTCTAACTCAATTAGTTCATGGTAATGGGTAGCAAAAAGAGTTTTTGCCTTAAGTTTTTCATTAATAAATTCCACCACAGCCCTAGCAATACTCATACCATCATAAGTACTGGTACCACGACCAACCTCATCTAAAATAATAAGGCTGTGCTTAGTGGCATATTTTAAAATTTGTGCTACTTCATTCATTTCTACCATAAAAGTACTTTGCCCGGTTGCTAAGTCATCGCTGGCCCCAACTCTGGTAAAAATACGATCTACCGGACAAATAGACGCTTGACGGGCCGGAATATAACTACCCATTTGCGCCATAAGCACCAGTAAGGCAACTTGCCGCATATAAGTAGACTTACCAGCCATATTAGGTCCTGTCAAAATAATCATCCGCTGTTCGCTATTATTTAGCAGAGTATCATTGGGTACAAATATTTCTCTTTCCAACAATTTTTCTACTACAGGATGACGCCCATCTTTAATAAAAATTTCTTGATTATTATTTAATTCAGGACAGATATAGTTGTTCTTAAAGGCTGCAACCGCAAAGGAGAGCAGTACATCCAAACTACCAATAGCTCTAGCAGTTTCTTGAATTTCCACTATAGCATGACGAATTTCTTCCCGTATTTTATTAAATAGATAATACTCTAATTGCTGAATTTTCTCTTTAGCACTGAGTATTTTGTTTTCAAATTCTTTTAACTCCGGAACTATATACCGCTCAGCATTTACCAAAGTTTGCTTGCGAATAAAATAATCGGGGACTAAAGCTACGCTGCCCTTAGATACTTCAATATAGTAGCCAAAAACCTTATTAAACCCAACTTTCAGAGTCTTAATCCCTGATTGATCTTTAATACGCTGCTCAAACTTTTGCATCCATTCTTTATTGTTTTGTGCAATATCATGTAATTCGTCCAATTCCAAATCATAGCCGGTGCGAATCATTCCGCCCTCACGAATAGTAAAAGGAGGTTCATCAACTATGCCTGCTTCTAGTGTAGCTAAAATATTTTCGTGTAAACTAATATGTTTGGATAAATTTGTTAAAAGTCCTTGAGAACAATCCCTTAGCAAAGTTTTAATGTTAGGCAATACTTGCAAAGACGACCGCAGAGAAACCATATCTCGTGCATTAGCAGAGCCTACTTCAATACGAGAAAGTATGCGTTCTAAATCTGTCACACTCTTAAGATTTTCCGTCAAGCTTTCACGCAAATTAATGTTTTCTAAAAACCCACGAACAGCTTCTTGCCGTCCCTTTATCTTAGATAAATCCAGCAATGGAGCCTCTAACCATTGCCGCAAGCGGCGTGCCCCCATAGCAGTATTCGTATAATCAAGTACATCTAAAAGCGTACCACGCTTGCCACCGTCTCGCATATTGCGAACTAATTCTAAATTGCGAATAGCCGTAGCATCTAAAATCATGAAGCTGTCCCTGGCTATGGCGGTCAATTTGTTTATTTGTGCGAGATCTGCTTTTACATTTTCGTGGACATATTGCAGCATAGCTTCCACTGTACCACGCACTAAATCGTTTTTATAGGCCTCACAGTTAGAATCAAAATGTTTAGTGAAATAATTTTCATGTTCTGTGCAAGTAAATTTACTGGAAACACACTGTGGTAATTTTTGTACAATACTGGCTGTAATTTTTTCCCAATCTTCAATAGCACCAACAGCAATTATCTCTGCCGGTTGGAGTCTGAAAATCTGGTCTAAAACAAATTCTCGCCGACTAGTACCATGAGCCATATACCATTGACATTCACCTGTAGAAATATCGGCAAAACTCACGCAAAGCGCTTCCCCATCTTCACGTAAACATGCCAAATATTGATTGTGTCCTTCTTCTAACACTGCACTACTAAGTACTGTGCCAGGAGTAATTATTTTTATAACTTCACGTTTGACTATGCCCACAGCTAACTTAGGGTCCTCTACTTGCTCACAAATAGCGATACGATAACCTTTACGGATAAGCTTAGCAATATAACCATCTACGGCGTGATAGGGTACACCGCACATGGGTATTCTGTCTTCCAAACCACCTGCGCGGCCGGTAAGGGTAATATTAAGTTCTTTAGATGCCGTTAAAGCATCTTGAAAAAACAACTCATAAAAATCTCCTAGACGAAAAAATAACAATTCGTCTTGATGTTGATTTTTAACCTCAAGATACTGTTGCACCATAGGGGTATAAGAGGTTGTCATTCCTGTGCGCTTCCTTTCAACAACCATGTTTGTGCGGCCTCAATTTTGACCTTTAACTTTGCACCAATTGTATATTTTTTAGCATTTAGCGGCCATAAAACCAATTTATTCCCGTCTGTTCGTCCACTCCAAGTATCAGGATTATTATAGCTTGGTCCTTCTACTAAAACCTCAACAGTTTTTCCCACTAATGCTTGATTACGTAAGAGGCTGTTTTTATTCTGAACTTCCATTAAACGGTTTAACCGGCTTTTTTTCTCGGCTAAAGGCACCTGATTTTCTAATTTAGCTGCCGGCGTGCCTGAACGCTTAGAGTAAATAAAAGTATAGGCTACGTCATACTCAACTTCATCAACTAATTTTAAGGTATCGTTAAAATCTTCATCGGTTTCACCGGGAAACCCAACTATAATATCTGTTGTAAGCACAGCATCAGGCACATATTTACGAATGGTTGCCACCAATTCCAGATATTTTTCCCTAGTATAGCCCCTATTCATAGCCTTAATTATTTTGCTGCTGCCTGATTGCACCGGAATATGAAAATGCTTGCATATATGCTTGCTTTCGGCAATAGTTCGCACTAAATCTTCACTCATATCACGTGGATGACTGGTCATATAACGCACTCTTTCAATACCCGGTATATTGTCTACCACACGCAAAAGATTACTAAATGCATTATCTTGTCCATTGTCTTTGCCATAGGAATTAACATTTTGACCAAGAAGCGTAACTTCCTTAAACCCCTGTGCAGCAGCTTTGGTAATTTCTGCGACTATACTTTCCATGCTGCGGCTGCGCTCTCTGCCTCTAACATAAGGTACTATGCAATAAGTACAAAAGTTATTACACCCATACATAATTGGTACCCAAGCAGAAAAAGAGCTTTTTCTAACAAAACTTCCATCAAATTCTTGCGGATCACTTTGTAAATCAGCAAAGATTTTCTGATTTTTTCTGCGACTTTCTATATAGGTCTGAAAAATCGCACTAAAGTTATTTACATATGCAGTTCCTATAATCAAATCTATTTGAGGATAAGTTTTAATAAGCTTATCTCCATTTTTTTGAGCCATACAGCCTGCTATACAAATGACCTTTTTGGGATTAGCAGCCTTAATAGCCTTTAATTCCCCTATTTTACCTAATATCTTCTTTTCCGCACTCTCACGAACACAGCAAGTGTTAATAAGAACTACATCTGCATCATGAAAATCTTCAGCGTATCTATAGCCCAAATCAGCCAATTGACCGGCAAAATGCTCGGAATCACTTTCATTCATTTGACATCCATAGTTAATTATGTGATAAGTTTTACTCATAAATTCTCCTTGAAAATACATAATTTCAAATAATATACAAATTTTGTGTACCTGATAATTATACTCGAAATAAGGCATTTTAACAAGAAAACGACCCAACGAGGAATCCCCTCATTGAGCCGTTTTAACTTTATATTTATCTTTTTTACTTCTTCATCATATGATGAACCGGCTTTTGAGCTGTTTCGGTTTCTAATACTGTCCAAGCTTCATTAGCACGTTCAACAAAAAGTTTACGTATTGCTGCATTTTCTCCTAAACCATGAATGTAGGTATCTACTTTAAACCCAGCTTTTTCCAATATTGATTTATGAGAATCAGGTTCAGCTCCTGCCATATCATTATTTGCATGATCACCTGCAACCATCATCATAGGAATTAAAGTTACTTTTTTGATTCCATCAGCCTTTAGTTTAGGCATGACAGTCTCCAAACTAGGCCAGCCTTCAACCGAATAGATTAGGACATTATTCTTGCCCATTTCCCGTAATCTTTCTTGCATAACAGCGTAATAGGCATTGGCCGGATGCGGAGTACCATGTACCATCAATAAAACTGCTTCATGTTTACCTGTCTTAGGAAATTCTGTACTCATTGCTTGTAAAGTTTCAGTAACATCATCACGTTGATTTTCTTGACCCATCCAATACACAAGAGAAGTACCCAAGGTCATTTTCTTGAATTGAGTTTTATACAAGTCGAAGATAGCACTATCATAAGCATATTCCATGCCTGGTATAACATCTAAAGTTGTAAGGGCAACTCTGGTGTAACCATCTTCCTTAAGTTCTGCTAAAGCTTCTTCCGGAGTTGGAATTTTAATTCCTTCTTTTTCTTGGATACGATCAACGATAATGTGAGAAGTAAAAGCCATAACTACTTTTTTATCCGGATGAGCGGCTTGAATATCTTCTACAGTTTTCTCAATAGTTGCCTTTCTAGAATCTTTGAAAGTAGTGCCAAAACTCATAACTAAGATAGCATCTTTATTTGGGGCATCCTTCATAGCTGCATTTTCTGAAACACGTACACCAATTTCAGCGGCCCTCTTAAGTGCCGGTGTAGCATTCTTAACCTCAGGATTTAGTTGATAGCTGGCATAACTTGTCGTTACCCCCAAGCCTAAAAGTACGGCACAAGCCATAGATGTTGCAATTACTTTTTTCCAACTTTTTTTCATTCTTTCTCCTCCTTTAAAATAAAAAATGGGTCATTCCCGTGAACAGGAAAGACCCACCCTAAAATTCAAGATGAACTCAATCTCCTCCCCTTCGCTCGCGGGTCTAACGGTGATCTTAAAATAGGCAGTTCTCCTGACTCCAGATCATAGCTTGTCCAAGCATTCCCAAAGCATTCACTTCAGTTGCATTATTTGGATTTACTCCCTGTTACAGTGGCGGGACCGCGTTGGCATTACACCAATCTTCCCTATTAAGTCCTTACGGACACCTATTTCGCTATATGAATATTTTTACAACAGGCATATTATATAATAACTATTGCTAATTGTCAATTAAGGTATTAAAGAAATACCCTTGCAAAAAGATTTAAAATGCACAAGGATCGCTATAATGCTGTCCATTGCCAAATTTATCCAATACATCTTTCATTGATTTTTCTAATTTAGTCAGCATTTCGTCTATTTGTTCTGTGGTACTAACAAGTGGAGGCATAAAAATAACCACATCTCCTATATTGCGCACAATAAGACCGTAACCACGTGCCGCTTGACAAATTCCTCCTGCCATTTGCAAGGCAGGATCAAAAGGAACTTTTCCTTCTTTATCTTGCATTAGTTCTATACCAGATAGCATCCCACATTGCCTAGCGTCACCCACATACTGCATTTTATTAAATTTTTCCATATGCCTAGCGATTACTTCCATTTTAGGAGGTAAGCTTTCTATAACACTGTCCTTTTGAAAAATTTCTAAACTAGCAAGTCCAGCCGCACAGGCCAGATTATTACCTGTATATGAATGCCCGTGATAAAAGGTCTTGTAATCAGTTGGTTCACCTAGGAATGCATTATATATTTCATCTGTAACCATAGTCGCACCCAATGCTAAATAACCACCTGTAATTCCTTTAGACAAAGTCATAAGATCTGGGCACACGCCTTCATTATCACAAGCCCACATTTTTCCCGTCCGGCCAAAACCGGTAGCCACTTCATCGACAATTAGAAGCACGTCATATTTCTTTGTGAGTTCGCGAACGCCCTTAATATACCCCTTAGGTTGCATGAGCATACCTGCTGCAGCTTGTACTAATGGCTCAATGATCATAGCGGCGATTTTATTGGCATTTTTTTGCAAAAAGCTTTCCAATTCTTCCAGCAAATAAGCTAGATACTGTGCCTCATTTTGAATACCTGCTAGGTGGCTATGGTAAAAAGAGGGGCAGGACATCTTATATGTAGGAAATAACAACGACTTATAGGCTTTATGGAAAACGTCTATATTACCAACACTAACGGCCCCTACAGTATCACCATGATAAGAATCACCCAAGTTAATAAAATTTGCTTTCTCCGGCCGCCCTTTAAACTGCCAATACTGAAAAGCAATCTTAACAGCTGCTTCTACTGCTGTAGAACCATCATCAGAGTAAAACACTTTATTTAAACCATTAGGTGTGGCCTTAACCAATTTTTCAGCAAATTCTGCAGAAGGTTTATTTACTAAACCTAACAAAGTGGTATGCGCAATTAAGTCTAGCTGCTCTTTTATTGCCTGGTCTATCTCCGGTCGATGATGTCCATGAATATTTACCCATAAACTAGAAATACCGTCATAATATGCCTTTCCTTCCGTGTCATAAAGCATCACCCCTTCACCGCGCTCAATAACCAGTTGCGGGTTTTCTACCCAGCCCTTCATTTGTGTAAAAGGATGCCAAATATAGTCTTTGTCCATTTTCTCCCATTTATTCATTTGTATTTTCCCCTCCTGCCACTGCTATGATTTTATTCATATCTATGTTTTTCTCTACTATATTCGCTATTTTTTTGCTGTCAGGATGAGCCATCAGTTCAGCAGGTAAGGTTGGCAATTTACCTAAAATAGGTAATCCTGTTAATTTTTCATAATAATACAAATTACTCTTTTCTAAGTCGCCGGCAATTTCCTCATTCCAACTGTTAACTATAAAACCCAAAACCTTTAGTCCATGATTTTTCGCATATTCAGCAGTTAAAACTGCGTGATTTACGTTACCCAAAATTGCTTTAACCACAATGATAATAGGTATATGTAAGGCATGGAAAAAATCTCTAACAAGAAAATCATCAGTTAATGGTGCCGAGATACCGCCGACCCCTTCAACTACCGTAGCCTCATTAGACATTATCATCTTTTTACAGGTTTCTAACATAACCTGTGGTTCTAAGGTAACTCCTACAATTTTGCTGGCTTCCGCAGGCGCTAAAGCCGGCTCTAGCACATATGGTACTACTTCACTTTGCATAGCCCCTTCCATATGGGCACACGCCATAGAAAACTCTGCATCCGTAGAGATAAGCTTTCCATCTGCAAGCCGCACACATCCGGAAGCTACCGGCTTACATACACCGGTTTTATACCCCCGTTCCTTAAGAGCCGCTGCCAGTGAACCTGTAACAATGGTTTTACCCATTTCTGTATCTGTTGCCGTTATACCAAATGCGAACATTATTTACCAGACCCTTCTTTTATCTCTTGCCATATTTTGCCAATGGCAGCCGCCGTTATTCTTATTTCTTCCTCACTGTGAGCAGCGGTTACCGTTAAGCGCAATCTGCTTTGACCTATAGGCACTGTTGTTGGTCTGATGGCCGAAACCAAAATTCCCTGTTCTTCTAATTTATGTGCAAAAGTGGTTGTAATCTTGGCATCCCCCAGCATAATTGGAATAATAGGTGTTTGCCCAGCAATAATATTAACCTTATATTTAGCTAAAAGATTCCGCATAAGCTTTGTGTTGCTGCGTAGTTTATACAAATACAACTCTTTTTTGTCAATCAGTAAATCTAAAGCAGCTTTTGCTGCTGCCATACTTGCCGGACTTATGGCCGTTGAAAAGATAAACGGACGAGATTTGTTAATTAAATAATCAATATAGACTTTTTTACCTGCTACATAACCGCCTTCTGAAGCTAGCGCTTTACTCAAAGTGCCTACCTGTAAGTCCACCTGCCCTTGCAAGCCATAATAAGCCGCAGTACCACTGCCATCAGCACCCAAAACACCCACTGCATGAGCATCATCTACATATAAACATGCTTCATATTTTTGTGCTAACTTTACCAGTTCCGGCAACTTCGCAATATCTCCATCCATACTAAAAACACCGTCAGTAATAATATATCGTTGACCTGCTGTCGTGTCTTTTTGTAGCAGAGCTTCCAAATCATTCATATCAGAATGTTTGTATACTTTAACTGTTGCCTTGCAAATTCGGCAACCATCAATAATACTAGCATGATTTAATTCGTCGCTAAAAATAACATCATTTTTTTTCACTAAACCGTATATTACACCCAAGTTAGTCATATAGCCGGTGTTAAAAATCAAAGCACTTTCTGTGTGTTTAAACTTAGCTAATGCTTTTTCCAAAATATTGCCTTCAAAATGACGCCCGGTAGTCAAAGGAGACCCTGTGGAGCCCGTACCAAAGTCATTGGCTGCTTTAGCCGCCGCAATAACTTCAGGTGCATGGGTTAAGCCTAAATAATTGTTACTGGAAAAGACCAAATATTCTCTGCCTGTTTCGCTAACTGCTCTAACAGGCGTTATGAATCTAAGTGGTGTAAGTTGTCGCCATAACCCATGTTCCTCAATTAATTGCAGTTTTTTTTCTAAAATTTGTTCCAACTTCGACATCTACATTGCCCCCAAAAGTAATCAGTACTAGTTGTTCTTGCAAATACTCAGACAAAACCTTAATATCACAGTCATGTTTGACAAAGAAAATGCGTCCCCCAACACCGCTGCCCATTTCTTTCATAATAGGAATACGTATATAACCACCTACTGCTGAGGCAACATAACCTGTAACATAATCAGGATCATCTGACCAACATAGCTCAGCTACCATACCGGGAGCACTTGCCACCTTAGAGGCCAAAACCAACGCTTCTCTTACATGTTCTCCTGTAAGCCCTACCTTGGCTAATTTTTCTTCATATTCAGCAGCACCTGCACAATCCATCTTTGTTACCCTAACTCCTCTATTACCAAAGTTATCTAACCGTTCTCCCGTAAAAGCATCAAAAAGCATAGCACCTCTAATACTATCTTTTAATGCTAGTAAAGCACTAAATCCTCTTTCTATGGCCAAAGCAGAAACTCCAACGCTCTGAAGTTTTTCTTTTGCTATTGCATGGCCCTGAGCGACATTTTTTGCTATGCAGCTATGCACAGCTATAAGTGGTTTGAAAATCACTTCATCTTCTTTTATTTCTTCAATTTTTATGCTAATAAAATCTGCTTTTCCACGCTGATGATTGCGTGCACGCCGCAACATAGCTACTACGCCTTTTTCCACATCATTTTCATCCAAAATGCGTTCAGCACCGGAAATATGGCGACCTCCTTTTTCGTGAGGCCCGCCTTTCGCAGAACGCATTTTTACACTAAATTGCATATGAGTTCCCCCCTTAAAAACAATTTTACTAATTTATAATTGCGGTTGCGTTGTCTTTCTTCCTAAGTCTCTAAGCATAGTCTTGTCCGACTCAGGATTACGACCTCCGGTAGTTAAATACCCACCAATCATTATTCCGTTTAACCCGCCACTTAGTGCCATAACTTGCATATCTCTAAGATTAACTTCTCTTCCTCCAGCCGTGCGAATTAAAGCATGGGGTAAAATAAAACGAAATACGGCAAAAGCTCTCAGAATTTCCCAAGCCGACAATGGTTTATTGTGTTCAAACGGCGTGCCCTTAACAGGATTTAAAATATTTAGAGGTACAGAATCTACACCTAAACGTCTTAGCTCCATAGCCATTTCCACTCTTTGTTCAGGAGTTTCATTAAGTCCCAATATTCCACCGGAACAAACCCTAATACCAGCTGCCTTTGCCGCTTCCAAAGTTGACATCTTATCTTCATAAGTATGCGTACTACAAATATCGGGGAAATGACTAGGTGCCGTTTCGATATTAGAATGGAAACGTGTAATACCTGCTTTTTTTAATTTTACAGCTTGTTCTTTAGTTAATATGCCCAAAGAAGCACATACTTCAATTTTTACTTCAGTTTTAATGCGAGCCAAAGCATTACAAATTTTTTGGAAATCTTCTTCCTCACTTTGTCCACGACCACTTGTTACAATAGAAAATCGCACAGCTCCAGCTTCTTTTGCTTTTTTAGCCGCCTGCACTAGTTCTTCTTCATCTAACAGCCCATATACATCAACGCCGGTCTTGCTGTATGCAGACTGGGCACAAAACTTGCAGTTTTCCGGACAATGACCACTTCTAGCATTCACAATAGCGCAGCAATCAACCTCATTGCCATTAAATTTTTGCCTAATTTTATCTGCCATGGCTAAAAGCAGCATAGTGTCGTCGTCTGATACATTAATAAGCTCCACAGCCTCTTTCTTAGTTAATTCTTTACCAGCTAAAACTTTCTGTGCATACTCTAAAATCATATATAGACCTCCATAGAACAAGTTTTTTGTTAACATTATTATTGTAGTGGTTAACCCAAGTCATGTCAACCTTAATAATTATAAGGTTAACGTATCTTTTATTAACTTAAATATCCATTCTAAGTCCTTATAACGACAAAAAACCCGCTTACAAATGTAAGCGGGTTAGAAAAGATATTAAATTAAAAACCTAATAATAATACCATGCCAACTAATAAGGCTATGAAAATACCAAGTCCATTACGTTTACAAACTTCCATAGGATCTACTCCGGCAATACCGGCTGCAATAATAGTCGCGCCTGCAATCGGAGAAATAGTCCTGCCAAGAGTACCTGCCAAAGAGGCCATAGAACCCATATCAATAGCACGCAGACCAAATTCAGCAGCATGTGGAGTAACTGCTTCATTAAAAGCAACTGTTGCAGCATCCCCTGAGCCTGAAATAAGTGCCAAAAGAAATGGTCCAAAAGTAGCAGCCACTTTAATAATACCGGTAGAATTAAGCATAGTGGCAATTAAAGCTTTAACAAGACCAAGAGCATCCAATCCGGCAACAAAGACACCTACAGAAATGATAATACCAATAATATTAGCGTAAGCATTGCCCATACCATCAAAGAAGGATTTTGTTAATTCAGTAGGATTGCTTCTGGTAATCAACAAGCTAACAATAGCACCTATAAGCATGGCGTTAGGCACACCCATTGCTAACGCAGGAACAACTTTTGTTGAACCTAAAAGTAAAATAATAACCGGAAGCAACGGCATTGCCGCATAAATTAATTTAACATTAAAATCATTGCTAATTTGAGCTGTTTCCGGCTCATGACCTTTGTTTTCCTTTAGCACAATTGCCAAAACAGTTAACGTAGCCGCTGCAATTAGCATACCGAAAACATCAGACGCCATGTGACGACTAATAACCTCAGTAACCGGTACATTTGCCAATTTGGCAATAACAGCATTATGAACTAAACCAGGACTTAACATACTACCAAAAGTTCCCGATTTAACTGCTGCCGCTGCCATGGCAGGATGTACACCTGCGGACATTAAAATAGGAATCAAAATAACACCAACGGCAGCAGTACAACCAGCCGCACTTGGGATTGCTATGTTAACAATAAACGTAGCAATTGTGGCCCCAGGTATAAGTAAGAAACCCATCTTTTTCAATAGTTTTCCAATTAGTTCTACCAAATGCTTATCACATCCGGTATACTTCATAACTAAAGCAAAACCCATACAAGAACACACTGAAGTAATTAAGCCTGCATTTGTCATGCTTTTAGCAAAAGCATCCAAAGCTGACATAGGTTTACCGGCAACAATAGCCATCAAAATGCCTGCTCCGATTAAAACCATTCGTGATTCGTGTCGTTTTAGCAATAAATAAATAACTGCAATTACGACTATCGCACCAATACCAATCATCATTCCTTACCCCTCCTAATAACAAAAAATAATTGTAACTTTCCCATTTTAACATTTCTCGTAACATTTATCTACTAGCGGATACAAGTATACTGTATACACTCATGCTGATTAAATCTTCTATTACGATCTTAGTTCATAACTTATTTTGAGTTCTTTTTTGCTTTATATAAAAAAAGTAGGACTGCAGTACTTATTTGTACGCAGCCCTATCTTAAGTGTTATTTAATGAGCATTTTTATAAACTGTTGTATCAGTATAATTAACGATGAGCGGATTTAAACCTTTGCTTCTTACATAATCTGCACCAAGTGCCGTAGTAATAATGTTAGTTCCACTTCCACAAATATAACCTTTATACATAGACAATTTACCCTGTACCATGGTAAGTACAGCCTCTCGTAGCTGTCTGTTAATAACCGTAATATCGGCATCATACCCGGTTTCTAATACTCCTTTATTTTCTAAACCAAGCATGCGAGCGGGATTATACGAGGTTTTTTGGACAAACTCTTGTATTGTAAGTGCTTGCATTTCCACTAAATTTAGTCCCATAGGAATAATGACATTGCGAGGAATACCGCCACCATCCGTACTAATGGAACCCACAACGAAGTTATTATTTTCATCTTTTGCCGTTGCTAGGCAATAGCGCGGTTCCGCAGGATTAACGACAAAACTAACTCCTACATCGCCTTTTTCCCGCCATTCTTTTACCCCTTCTTCACCAAAGGTCAAAACCATTTCTCCTGCTTTTTCCATTTGAACCATAGCCCACCCTGATAAAATGGCCTTCTCCATTCCAGCTTCTGTTGCCTCATAACCACCTGTGATTAAACAACGACGAGTAACCATACTAGCTGGCAATCCCTTTTCGCACAAAGCGCTTGTACCATTTAGCGGTGATAAATATGCTTCCGAGGTAATGTTAGGATGTGCCTTTAAAGCTTGAATAGCAATATTTACTTCCTCCAAACAAGGTTTTACTGTACCACGCAAGTATGCATTAATATGGGCTAAGTGCAAAGGGTTTCCCTTGGATAACTCAATGGCTTCCAAAAATCCATTCAAATTTGATCCAGTTGCCTTCGTACCCGCATGAAAGGCAACATATGCTTCCTCCTTGGCAGCGATTTCAATAGCCAGTTGTGTTGCTTCCGGAGTCAATGGATAATGGCCACCCAGTAATTTTATTCCTAGAGACCCATGTTTCAATACTTTTTGAATCAACTGTGTTAGTTCTTGGGCGTCGGGATTCTCGCTGCCGACTGTGTAACCTGGACGAACAAATTCAATAGTAGCAATATTAAGTCCAACTCCATAATCACGAGCAATGTCCATAACACCTTCTCCCGGTCCTGACATGTCAAGAGCTGTTGTTACACCGGCTCTAGCAAGCATACGGTGTCCGGTCCTGCCACCTAACCAAGTAGATAAATGCACATGAGGATCAACAATGCCCGGAACCACAAGTTGCCCCTCTAAATCTAAGACATCATGAGCAGTTTGCGAACTTATTTCTAAAGCAATTTCAGCTATTTTACCATCTTTAATAGCAATATCACTATACTTGGCAAAAGCATTTTTATAATCCACTACAAAACCATTTTTCAAAATAAAATCATATTTGCACATAAAAATTTCACCTCTCCCCTAGTCATTGTAAAAAAGGCACAAGGCCCATTAGACCTTGCGCCTTCGGTTTGAAAATAATACTCCTCTTTTAAAGAAGTGTGATGATTAGACAGCAAGCAAGGAACATGACAACTATATTCCTCTTCGCAATTTCCATTGGACTAATATTAGCTATTCCCGCACAAACTATACAACCTGCCGCTACAGGAGAACAACTGCGTCCCAATGCGCCTGCAACATTTGAAATTGATCCTAATTGAATCAGCCCTAAGCCAAAATCCGCAGCATGTGGCGTAATCGTACCATTAAATGCCAATGTCGCGGCATCACCACTACCTGCCAATATAGCGATAGCAAAACTGCCAAAAGCACCGGCAATCTTAGCAACCCCTTGAGACTGCTTCATCAATTCAATTAAAGTACCCGTCAAACCAATAGCCGTCATCCCAGCTGTAAAAGTAGCTGCACAAATGATAAGACCCATTACACTTCCATACGAATCGCCAGCGCCTCTCCAAAAGTCTTTGACAATTTCTTGTGGATTAGACCTAGTGACTAAGGTTGCTAGAGCCGAACCCAAAATCATTGTAAAAGGTATACTTTGGAATGCTTCAGGTAATACCCCTACCTGCTTAGCAGCCAACACCAACATAACTAATGGCAAAACCGGCATAAGCGCCCTTATAGCACTAACTTTGAAATTTTCATCTTCATCATCAGTATCATTCGGGTCAATGTAACCGGTCCCCTCCTTTAACATTTTAGCAACAATAGTAACGCCAATTACAACTACAACCAGGGCAGCACACGAAGCTAGCGCATGTACGCTGATTACTTCCATAACCGAAGAATTCGGCAGTTTCGCTTCCATAGCCATTTTGGAAATGAAATTATTATGTGTGTTCCCTGGGCTCAATACTGAGCCCCATGTGCCGGCAAACACCGCAGCTGCTGCCATAGCCGGATATACACCGGATTTAATAAGAGCAGGGATTAAGATTGCACCAACAGCGGCACTGCAACCGGCAGCACTAGTTAAAGGAATATTGATTAACCACGTAACAACTACTGCGCCAGGAATCAAAACCATCGGCACTTTTTTTAATGCCCTAGTCAATGCTTTTACCATATGTTCATCACAATGGGTCATCTTCATAATGTAAGCAAAACCCATAATGGAACAAATAGTAATAACCAACGAGCTGGTCATCGTCTTCACAAATCCATCAACAGCTGCCATTAAGTTACCCGATAAAATTGCCAAAAGAAAACCACCGAGTAACAGACAAAGACGTGTTTCATACTTTTTAATAATTGCAACAAACGTTAAAACAACAACTAATCCACCAATGTAAAGCATAGCATAACCTCCTTTTATTATTATTTTTCTGTGTAGATTATACCATAAAAAGTATATTGTATACAATTCAATGCTAAGTTACTCATTTTTAAAAAATATCATTTTAATCCATAAATACAATCAAACGTGTTAGGGAAAATTAGCAAAATATCTTGCAATTAGCTGTAATTTTTGTTTAAAGGTATTTCCTTTTTTAGTGAGACGTGATATCTTTAGAATAATTCATGGTTATTATCAACCGCATCTAATAATGGTTACCAACTTTATCTTATAAATAGATAAAATACTTACTTGGTATTTCTGATGTTTAGATGTGTACAGGGTATTTGTGCTATGAGCTGTATTATTTTATTTTTGAAAAATAAGTGAAATGAGGTTTTTACATGCTAAAAAAAGAACTACTTACAAGGTTTTTACGTTACACTAGCATAACAAGTCAAAGCGATGCCAAAGCAACAGTCGTACCGAGCACAGATGGTCAATGGGAGCTGGCAAAATTATTAAAAAACGACCTGTTGGAACTAGGGCTGGTCGATTTGAAATTATCTCCTACCTGCGTACTCACTGGCCGTCTACCATCTAACTTACCCTCCGATTTTACAAGGCAAGTCCCAAAAATTGGGTTTGTCGCACACTTAGATACCGTAGACGTTAGTTTGAATCCTGATTTGCACCCCCAACTGATTAAATATACAGGAGGTGACGTTCTTCTTAATAAAGAACACAATGTTAGCATGAAAGCGACAGAAAATCCTGACTTAGCCAAATATATTGGTCAAGACATCCTCTTTAGTGACGGTTTAAGCGTTTTGGGCTCTGACAACAAAGCTGCCATTAGTGCTATTGCCGTAGCTTTAAAAGAATTACAGGAAAATCCTATGCTTTATCATGGCGAACTGTATTTTGCTTTTGTCCCTGATGAAGAGATAGGTCTGCGTGGTTCAAAAACTCTTGATTTAAAAGACTTCCCTGTAGAGTTTGCTTACACCATTGATTGTTGTGAACTAGGTGAAGTTGTTTACGAAACTTTTAATGGCGGTGTAGCCAAAATAGATATTCAAGGTGTCAGTGCACACCCGATGTCAGCAAAAGGCGTATTAGTCAATCCAACACTTGTTGCTATGGACTTAGCTAACTGTTTTGATCGCAAACAAACACCGGAAAATACCGATGGCAAAGATGGCTATATTTGGGTCAAGGGCCTTACTTCTAATCAAAGTAAAGCTACTTTAATGTTAGATATTCGTGATCATCATAAAGATTTATATGAAGCCAAAAAGAACTATATACAAGAAGCCGTAGCTTTTACTCGCAAACGTTACCCTACTGCCGTCATTAACCTCGACTTATCTGACACCTATGGAAACATTAATGATTCCATAACAGAAGATAATCGCATGTGCATTGATTATATTTATAAAGCTATGAAAAATCTAAATATCGTTCCTAAAACTATTGCTATGCGCGGAAGTACCGATGGTTCTGTTCTTTCTGCCAAAGGGTTACCTACCCCCAACTTTTTTACCGGCGGTCATAACTTTCATTCAAAATTCGAATTTCTACCTATGGACTCCTTCGAAAAATCTTGTCAAATGGTGTTAGAGATTGTGAGGTTGACTACTACAGAATAGCAAATTGCAAGAAATTACAATTTGCTATTCTTGTGCAGCATCGATTTCATCGAAGTGCAACTGGCAGCACAGTTAAGTTGCATAAAATGCAAGTGAAATTATGCTTCGCATAAGTGAAGTGACAACGTTGTTGTCAGTGAAGTGTTCGCAAGCGAACAGTTAAGGAAAGTTTTTTTCAAAAACTTGAACTTCTGAAAAAACAAGTAATTAATAAATTTCTAGTTTTCGGCTACGAAAACATCCACAACTTAGCCGTAGGCTAACTTCACTGCTCGAAGAGCACTTCACTTGTAACGCAGTTACAACTTCACTGGAAATTCTATTTCCACTTCACGGCTTTTCTTACTTCACTGGAAATTCTATTTTCACTTCACTTAATTTACCAACGGTTAAATTAACAAAAAGGTATCTCAGATTTCTCTGAGATACCTTTTTTTATACATTCTGATGTTTTTCTTTCCATTCTTCAAATACCATATACACCAAAGGTACTACTATTAACGTAAGAATAGTAGAGGAAATAAGACCTCCTACTAAAACAACTCCCATTGATTGCCGTAATTCTGCACCTTCACCTATGCCTAAGGCAATGGGCAACATGCCCAAAATTGTTGACAAGGTTGTCATCATAATTGGCCGCAAGCGTAGTGAACACGCCTCAAGCAAAGCATCTCTGATGTTAAGCCCCCTAGTACGAGCCTGATTAGTATAGTCAATTAACAAAATAGCCGTCTTAGTTACAAGCCCAAGCAGCATAGTAAAACCAATCAACGACATCATATTAACGGTTAACCCTGTCGCCAAAAGACCTATAATAGCACCTACTAAAGCAAAAGGTAAGGAAACCATAATTACAATAGGTTGACTAAAACTTTCAAATTCAGCCGCTAAAACCATATATATAATGATAATGGCCAAAACAAGAGCTTTTGCTATTTCTTTGAAAGAACTGTTCATCATATCGGCAGAACCAATAAACTTAGTATAATAACCTTCCGGCAAATTAACCGTAGGTAAGACATCACTCTTAATTTTATCAATCAGTTCCCCTGCTGAAATGCCAACAACATTGGCATACACTGCAATTTGTCGCTGTCTATCTTCTCTATCAATTCTTGTTGGTCCTGACTCTAAGGTTACACTGGCAATATCACCTAATCTGACAAACTGACCATCTGCTGAAGAAATAAGTAAGTTCTTAATTTCTTCAATGCCTTTTTGTTGATCTTTTTCCAGCTCGACGCGTATGGCAAAATCATCGTCAGCATAAGTAAAATTATTCGTCGTCTTAACTCCTTGATAAGCCATTTTCACAACATAGCCTATAGAAGTTGGATTTAGTCCCACACGGCTAGCTTTCTCTTGATTAACTCGCACAATAACTTCCGGTTCAGCCTCATAGGTTGACAAATCTACGTCAGTAGCCCCGGGTATTTGTCTGATTTTGTCAGCTATCTCGTTGGCATATTGTTCCAACGTTTTTAAATCAGAACCTCGTAATCCAATCTGCACGGGGCGCTTATCACCACGACCAGCTCCTTGCCCTGAAACAACGGCTATTTTTACATTAGTAATATTTTTAAATTTAATACGCAAATCATCCATTATTTCTTGCATGGAATGGGTGCGCTCACTAGCAGGAACTAATTTTACATCAGTAGTGCTTTGATTGGCAGGTACGCGTGTGCCGCCTATTCTCATTCCCACAAGCCTTACGCCCTCTTCTTGCATAATAATATCTTCAATAGGCTCCATATATTCGCGCATTTGTGTGACACTTATTCCGGTAGGCGCTGTAGTGGAAATACTAAACTCACCGGAATCATATGTAGGTTGGAATTCTATACCTAAAAAAGGAGTTAGAGCAAAATTAATTGCCAAGGTTAAAATAGAAACGCTAATTATTTTTTTAGGATTTTTAATAGCAAAATGCATAACTTCAGCATATGATGAACGGAAAGATTGGAATCCTCTTTCGAAAACATCTAAACATTTTTGCAAATATTTATTGCGCGGATTTGTTTTCCCTCCTACTTCCAAAGGCTTCTTCAGCCAATATGCTGAAAGCATGGGAGTCAACGAATAGGCGGAAAAAGTAGAGAATGCTACCGCGAAGGCTACTGTTAAACCGAATTGAGCGAAGAATTGCCCAACAACCTCTCCCATACTACCAATAGGTACAAACACCGCTAGTAAGGACAAAGATGTCGCTAAAATAGCCAAAGACAATTCTTCCGTTGCATCTTGTGCTGCCTGAATTGGTTTCTTGCCCATTTCCATATGGCGGAAAATATTTTCAATAAGTACTATAGCGTCATCAATTAACATACCAACTGCTAAACTAATGCCCATAAGGGACATATTATTTAAGGTAAAATGCATTTGCTTCATTAAAACGAAGGTAGCAATGACTGAGGTTGGTATTGCCAAACCACCGATAAGGGTTGCTCTGAAATTTTGCAAAAACAAGTAAGTAATAAGTAAGGCCAAAAATCCACCAAATAAAATTGCGGACCACACATCGGCAACATTGTCACGAATATATTTAGAAGTGTCTCTCAAAGTATCAACTTTAATATCAGCCGGCAACTGAGTTTCTTTTAATTCCTTCATTGCGGCCATAACGCCATCTATAACCTCTACGGTATTACTACCTGATTGTTTTTGCACATTAATCATAACGTTTGGTATTTTATTAGCCCTAGCATACGATATTTCTTCTTCCCAATCATCATCAACTCGAGCTACATCACTAATTTTTACTACTCTGCCGTTATTGTTGGAAACGACTATGTTTTTCATATCATCAACGCTTTTAAACTTACCCAAAGTTCTAACAGTAAGTTTCATACCTTTTTCTTCTACACTGCCCCCAGGAGTATTGGTATTGGCATTATCTACCGCGTTGTAAACAGTCTGGAAAGGAATTTTATAGGCGCTGAGTTTTTCTGCATCAACCCAAACCTTTAATTCACGATCACCGGCACCATAATAAGTAACTTCTGAGACGCCTTCCACTTGTTGCAAACGATTTTTTATAACGTTTTCAATCAAACGAACAATTTCTCCTCGGCTGCGAGAATCGGAAGCCAAGGTAAAAGAAACTACAGACTGTGCTGACAAATCAACTCGCTGAATAATAGGTTCATCAATATCATCAGGTAATTTACCCCGAACGGAAGCTACTTTTTCTCGCACTTCACTAGCCATAGCTTTAGCATCAGTGCCTAAATTAAACTCTAATACTGTCTGAGAATAGCCTTCACGTATGGTAGATGACATTGTTTTAATACCGGAAACTTGGCTTACCCTATTTTCGATGGGTTTAACTACTAAGGTTTCCATTTCTTCAGGTGCGGCACCAGTATATGTAACTGTTACACTAACCAAGGGTAAATCGATTTCAGGATACAAATCAACTCCTAGGCTAGGATAAGCACGGATACCAAAAACAACTAGCACCAATATTAGCATTGTTGTAAAAACAGGTCTATGTATAAATTGCCTAATCATCAGCTATTACCGTCCTTGTTTCTGATAACTACGCTACCCTCACGAATACGGTTTTGACCTGATACTACAACTTCATCTTTTTCACTAAGACCTTTCAATACTTCTACTATGCCATCTCCGATATACCCCGTGTCAAGGACCTTGCGGCTTACGTGGCCTTCACTATCTACTACATAAACAGTTCTTTGATCTTCACGCATAACAATAGCGCTTTGGGGAATCGTTAACACATTAGCTTTTTCTGCCATTTGTAAAAGTACATTAGCAAACAATCCACCACGCAAGCTATTATCACTATTGTTAACAGTCACTTCGGCAGCAAAAGTGCGAGCCGGTACATCCGCAACTTGAGCAATTTTTGTAACAACTCCATCAACTTTCATACTATTCATAGCAGGAATTTCTACTTGGCATTTAGCCCCCAAAGTAACCCCGCCAATTTGCCCTTCCGGTATATTTATTTTCGCAACCAAAGAAGTCGTATCTGCCACATTAAATAAGGCAGTGCCTGCCGCAGCATAATATCCTTCCTGAAAATAACGCTTCACAACTGTACCGGCCTGAGGTGAAACAACGTCAGTACCATTCATTTTAGAAACTGCATTATCATAATTTCCTTCCGCTGCGGCCAATTTTCCTGCCGCCATATCACGGGTGAACCGTGAATTATCTAAATCGGCCTTGGAAATAGCTCCTGTTTCGTAGAGTTTCTCATAGCGCGCCAAGGTGGTTTCAGCAGATGCTAAACTAGCTCTAGCATCGAAAACACTACCCTTAGTACTATTTGCCACGGCAGTCAATTCACCACTGTCCAAAGTCGCAAGTACTTGTCCTGCACCTACAACATCCCCAACTTTTGCATTAACTTGCGCTAAATGTCCAGAAACTTTTGCCCCAAGATCTGCCTGCCATAACGGATCTAAATTCCCTGTTAGTTTTATTAGTGGTTTAATAGTTTGACGAGTTGCAAAAGTAGTAGAAACTTGAATATTTTTACCTATAGCAGCTTTCTTTGCTTTTTCTCGTGCACCCATAACTTTATTAAAAATTTGCAAAGAAATAACCGCTGTAATAGCTACCACGGCAATTACAGTATACTTCACCCGTTTATCGTGCCAGTCCATTTTATTTCCTCCCCCAATACATATCTTCCCAACAAATATATATCCGCATAATCTCCCAATTATATATATAGACCCCAAGTATAACATGTATATGATAGCAAAAATTTACAACCTTGTATATGGTGACTATTACGAATATAGAACAATATCTATACTATAATAAAAAATAAGCATATTCCGACAAAAGTCGCAAATATGCTTATTCCAATAAATTATTTACTATTTAAAGCTGCTTTACGTGAGAGGTTCAAGCGTCCTTTTTGATCAATTTCTGTTAATTTAACAGCGATTTCGTCACCAACAGAAACAACATCTTCAACTTTTTCTACACGTTCATTAGACAATTGAGAAATATGAACAAGACCTTCACGACCAGGCATAAACTCTACAAAAGCTCCAAAATTCATCAAACGAGTAACTTTACCGGTATAGACCTTGCCCACTTCAGGAGTAGCAGTCAAGCCTTTGATAATAGCAATTGCCTTATCTGCATTCTCACTATTAACAGCTGCTACATGGACTATGCCATTATCGTCTACGTCAATCTTTGCACCGGTTTCTTCCACAATTTTTTTAATCATCTTACCACCAGGCCCGATGATATCGCGAATTTTATCCGGATTAATTTTAAGTGTAGTAATCTTAGGAGCATACTGTTTAAGTTCTTTTCTAGGTTCAGCAATGCATTCCAACATTTTATCAAGGATGAAAGCTCGGCCTGTTTTAGCCTGTGCCAATGCTTGTTGGAAAATTTCTTTATTAATACCATCAATCTTAATATCCATTTGTATGGCAGTTATTCCCTTAGCCGTGCCTGTAACTTTAAAATCCATATCGCCCAAAGCATCTTCAAGTCCTTGGATATCTGTCAAAATCGTGAAATCATCACCATCTTTAACAAGTCCCATAGCCACACCGGATACAGGAGCTTTAATAGGTACACCGGCATCCATTAAGGATAAGGTGCTACCACAAACGCTACCCATGGAGGAAGAACCATTAGATTCTAATACCTCTGATACCAAACGAATTGCATATGGAAATTCTTCTTCTGAAGGAATAACCGGTAACAATGCTCTTTCAGCCAAAGCGCCATGCCCAATTTCACGACGGCCGGGAGAACGCATAGGTTTAGTTTCACCAACACTATAAGGTGGGAAATTATAATGATGAATATAACGCTTTCTTTCTTCGCTGCCAAGACCGTCGAGAATCTGTGCTTCACGAAGAGGTGCCATAGCCAAAACATTTAAAATTTGAGTTTGACCACGGGTAAATAAGGAACTGCCATGTGGACGAGCCAAAATACCAACTTCGCAAGTTACCTTACGAACCTCATCGAGCTTACGACCATCCGGACGAATCTTATCCACAGAAATAGTTCTACGGACAACTGCTTTAATTAGCTTCTGTGTAATATAGGCAACGTCTTTAGCATTTTCCGGATATTTTTCAATAAACACTTGTGCTATTTCAGCTTTTACCTGATCAACCATTTCTTCGCGACGATGCTTATCTTCGTCCATTAAGGCAGCCTTTAATTTAGCTTCACCGTAGGTTTTAATTTCTTCTGCAATTTCAGCAGGAGGAATATAAACAGGCACGGCCATTTTAGGTTTACCTATTTCAGCTTGAATTTTTTCCTGAAATTCAACAAGTTTCTTTATTTCAGCATGAGCAAACCAAATTGCGTCTAGCATAACTTCTTCAGAAACTTCTTTGGCTCCGGCTTCAACCATCAAAATGGCATCTTTAGTACCGGCAACAGCCAAGTTTAGTTCACTAATTTCAGCTTGTGCAACAGTTGGACAAACAATAAATTGTCCATCAATTAAACCGATGCGAACACCGGCAATCGGTCCGTCAAAAGGAATGTCAGAAATGGAAAGTGCACAAGAAGCACCTATCATAGCTGGCATATCAGGTGCATTATCAGGATCTACTGAAACTGCAGTAGCAACGATTTGCACATCATTATGGTAACCGTCCGGAAACATAGGACGGATTGGTCTATCAATTAGTCTGGAAGTCAATATAGCTGACTCAGCCGGACGCCCTTCTCTTTTAATGAAGCCACCCGGTATTTTACCAACTGCGTACATTTTTTCCTCATAATCAACTGTCAAAGGGAAAAAATCAACACCCTCTCTTGGTGTCTTAGTTCCTGTAGTAGCAACTACCACTGCAGTATCACCGTAGCGAACTAGCACTGCTCCGTTTGCCTGTTTAGCAATTTTTCCTGCTTCAATGGTTAGGGTTCTTCCGCCTAACTCTATGCTGTACGTATGCATCTTCAGCATCCTCCTCTTTTCTCTCTCTTTTTTGTTACCCAAACATTATACTACAGATTATAAAAAATAGGAAACTTTGTTTAGAATAAAATAATGATTTATTACCTAAAAATCAATTTTATTTTATAGCAAAAAAGGTGCATTGCTTTTAGCAACGCACCTTTAAGTTTTGAATTATTTACGAATCTTTAATTTTTCAATAACTACGCGATAGCGTTCAATGTCTTTAGCCATTAAATAGTTTAACAGGCCGCGACGTTGTCCTACCATCTTTAACAATCCTCGACGGGAATGATGGTCTTTTTTGTGCTCCTTAAGATGCTCTGTCAAGTACGTAATACGCTCAGTTAAAATAGCGATTTGTACTTCAGGAGATCCTGTATCGGATTCATTAATGCGATAGGTTTCAATCAGTTCTTGTTTTCTAGCTGGTGTCATCATAATAATTTTACCTCCTATTTTGTAATTGCCCTAGCTGTAGAATACGTTGGAGAATCGTTATACCACGCCAAGGTTCTTTAATGCTCTAGTATTATAGCATAAGTGCAGAGGGAAAGCAACTCCTAGGAAATAAAAACCGTGAAGTGGTAACTATGTTGCCAGTGAAGTTGTAGCCAAGCTACAAGTGAAGTGCACTTCGTGCAGTGAAGTTAGCCTATGGCTAAGTTGTGGATGTTTTCGTAACCGAAAACTGAAAATTTATGAAAACAAATTTTACAAAGGATAAAGATATTTTCTTTCATAAGTTTAAGTTTTTGAAAAAAACTTTCCTTAACTGTTCGCGAAACTATATTAAGGTAGCGAACACTTCACTGACAACAACGTTGTCTCTTCACTTATGCGCAGCATAACTTCACTGTTATTCTTGTGCAGCTTTTGCGACAAGTCGCAAAGTGCAGTTACAGCTTCGCCGTAGTGCAGCTTCCACTGTGTGAAGTGCAGCTTTTCGAGCAAGCTCAAAAGTTATGGCTGTTTTCGTAACCGAAAACTGAAAATTTATGAAAACAAATTTTACAAAGGATAAAGATATTTTCTTTCATAAGTTTAAGTTTTTGAAAAAAACTTTCCTTAACTGTTCGCGAAACTACATTAAGGTAGCGAACACTTCACTGACAACAACGTTGTCTCTTCACTTATGCGCAGCATAACTTCACTTGCATTTTATGCAACTTCACTGCTTTTAAAACAATCCTTCAATCTCTTCCTTGTCCCTTATAATTTGTTCTGTTAATTCTTCTATATTAGGAAATTTTATTTCCCCACGGATTCTATAGTAAAATTCAACAACGATTTCTTCTCCATATAAATCACCTTTAAAATTCAATAAATGGGCTTCCAATTTTAGTCCCTTATCACCAAAAGTTGGATTATTGCCTACATTTAGCAAGGCTATATAGGTCTTGCCTTGGGTAATTACCTTGCCACCATATACACCGTTAGAAGGTAAAACAAACTTGCTTTTTACTAGATTAATATTAGCTGTTGGAAACCCAATAACCCTGCCCCGCTCATCTCCATGAACTACAGTACCGACAATTGTATATGCTCGTCCCAACATAGCTCTTGCCAACTCAATTCTTCCATCTCTAATAAATTTTCTAATATTAGTACTACTAACTACCGTACCATTAACTTTTATAAGTTTACGCACTAATACATCAAAGCCGAACTTAGGTCCATCAGTCTGCAAGGAATAAACATCACCGCGACCCATATAACCATAACTATAATTAGCTCCTACAACAATAGCTTTTACATTATTAATGCTAAGAAATTCCAAAAATTTTTGACCACTAAGCTGCGATAGTTCTTCCGTAAAAGGGATATTCAACAAAACGTCAACACCTAGGGCCGCAAAAATTTTTTCTTTAGTAGCATTGTCTAAAAGTAAAGGTGGAACCAAAGAACCACGTATTTCTGACAGGGGATGATTACTAAAGGTAAAAACCATTAGTTTTAAGTTATGACTAGCAGCATAATTTTTAGCTGTATTAACAACATCGCAGTGACCTAAATGCACTCCATCAAAAGTACCTAAGGCAACCACGCAAGGTTCAAGTCGTAAATTTTTCAATTGGTCAACATTGGTTATTGTCTTCATCGCTACCTGCTTCTTCTCTCTGGGGAATGTTAATTATCTTGTGGCCTTTTAACCTTCCGGTTTTAGCTAATGCCACACCAATCATTACTCCCTGATTAGTTACTACTTTATAGTATTTATCTTCTTCTAATCCACCTATAGTTGTAGCTACGCCTTGCGCAATACGCATACCTTGCAAAGTAGTTACTTCAATAGTAGGTAAATGTTTAATACCTAGCTCCATAGGAAGGATGCATTTGGTATAATCAGCGGCGATATCTTCTAGCGTACTTGCTGTTTCTAAATTAAAGTCACCAACTCTATAGCGCAGCAAAAAACTCATAGTTCCAACCATACCAAAGGCTTGAGCAATATCTTCTGATAAGGTTCTGATAAAAGTCCCTTTAGAACATTCTACATCTACAATAATTTGTTTACTTGTATACTCCACTAGTCTCAAACTCTGGATACAAATAGAACGAGGTTCACGTTCTACCTCTATTCCTTGGCGAGCTAATTTATATAGTTTTTGTCCTTGATAACTAATGGCGGAATACATAGGAGGAACTTGCGTGCCTTCTCCCTCAAAGCTTTGTAAAACGGCTGTTATGGTTTCTAGACTTAAAGGAATTATTTCAGAGACAGCAATAATCTTACCTTCCTCATCACCTGTGTCTGTCTGACTGCCGAAAGTTATAACTGCTCTATAGGCCTTATTTCCCTCCAAGGCATATTCCAAAAATCTAGTGGCTTTACCAACAAAAACGGGCAAAACACCTGCGGCCATAGGGTCAAGCGTTCCACCATGTCCGACCTTTTTTGTTTGTAATATTTTACGCATAACACTTATCACATCATGGCTGGTCATCCCAGGTGGTTTTAGAACATTAAAAATACCATCCATTATTTTATGGCTCGCATTTCTTCTTTAATTTTTATAAGCAACTGTTTTTTAGCTTCTTCCAATTCCTCTTCTATGGTGCAACCTGCGGCCTTTTTATGCCCGCCTCCATTAAAAGCCAAAGCAATTTTGCTTACATCAATCCAACGTGAACGCATACTTACCCTAGTTTTTTTAGGTTCTACCGCTTTAAACATAACAGCAACTTCCACTCCCATTACATAACGTGGATAGGAAATAAAACTGTCTGTATCAATTTCTTTATTATAATCTTCATTACTAATTTCTATAATACCAATACGCCCATTCTCATCAAATGTTAATGTATTGAGTATTTTACATAGCAATTCTATATTTGTGCGTGATTTCATTTCCAAGAAATCAGAAATAACGTTAGGCTCTACTCCGCGCTCTAACAATTCAGCAGCTGCCCTCATACTTGCGGCAGTAGTATTAGAATATTTGAAAAATCCACAATCGGTAGCAATAGCTACATATAAACAAATAGACATAGCCAAAGTAATTTCTATCTGCATTTCTTTTAATAATGCAAACATCATTTCACCCGTAGCAGCAGCACTGGCATCTAGCCATATATAGTCTGCAAATTCATTATTAGATACATGGTGGTCAATGTTCAAAATCGGTGCTTTAACACATTCTTCCACAATACCAATTCTATCCAAAGAACTGGAATCAACTATGACTAATAAATCTGCTTCATAGCTTTGTCCCTTTTTGGGATGGACGTATTCACCTATACCAGGCATAAAACTATAGGTGGATGCGATTTCATCATCCACCATAATTGTAACCTTTTTGCCGGTTTGCTTTAAACCTTCTGCTAGTGCCAAAGTAGAACCCAATGTATCACCATCTGGGCTAACATGGCTAACTAAAATCAGGCTATTAGCCTTTTTTAAAATATCCAGAGCCTCATGGAGAGTAATTCTCTTACTCATGATCAGGTCCTTCTTTCTTGATTTGATTAAGCAGTTCCTGAATATGTGAGCTGTATGCCATAGAGGTATCTTTACAAAGAGAGAGAATTGGAGCAACTCGCAGCCTAATTCTTTTAGCTATTTCAGAACGCATAAAACCTAGAGCCTTGTTTAATCCAATCCAGGCTTCTTTCTGTTCCTCTTCTGTACCATATAAACTCACATAAATTTTAGCATAACTCAAATCACCGCTAACTTCCACTTCTGTAACGGTAACGAACTTAACACGAGGATCTTTAATATCCTTCAAAAGCATATTGCTAAGTTCTTGTTTAATTAATTCTTGCATTTTTTCTACTCGTAATCTTGCCATTTATTTCTCCTCAGTCTACTACCACTTTTTCCATGATAAAGACTTCTAATTGGTCGCCTTCTTTAATATCGCGATAGTTATCCAATGTTAAACCACATTCAAAACCAGTTTGAACTTCTTTCACATCATCTTTAAATCTACGCAAGGACTCTATATCCCCTTCATGAATAACAACGCCATCACGAATGAGTCGAACCTTGGATGAGCTAGCAATCTTTCCGTCCAATACATAACAACCTGCGATTGAAACTTTGGAAATAGTGATTACTTGACGTACCTCTACATGACCAATAATAACTTCTTTGAATTTAGGTGCAAGCATACCTTTTATTGCTGCTTCAACATCATTTAAAGCATCATAAATAACACGGTAAGTTCTAATATCTACTTTTTCATGATCAGCAGCTTTACGTGCATTGCTGTCCGGGCGTACATTAAAGCCAATAACTAAAGCATTAGCAGCCGCAGCTAGCATAACGTCTGTTTCATTGATAGTACCAACACCGGAGTGTACAATTACAACTTTAACTTCCTCATTTTTAATATTAACCAATGATTGTTTTAAAGCTTCAATAGTACCTTGTACATCGGCTTTTACAACAATGTTTAATTCTTTTAATTCACCCTCTTGGATTCTGCTGAAAATATCTTCCAAGGAAACTTTAGCCGCTTTATGAATTTCATCAGTCTTTTTCTTAGCAATACGTTTTTCTGCTACACTGCGTGCTATACGCTCCTCAGTAACGTCTAAAATATCACCGGCCATAGGAACATCATTAAGGCCTAAAACTTCAACGGGAGTAGAAGGCAAAGCCTTTTTCACTCTTTCTCCACGATCGTTATTCATAGCACGTACCTTACCATAAGCTGTTCCTGCTAAAATGGTATCGCCAACTTTTAAAGTTCCACGAGAAATTAAAACTGTAGCGACCGGACCGCGTCCTTTATCAAGTTGTGCTTCAATAATAGTACCATGTGCCGGCAAGTTCGGATTAGCTTTTAATTCTTGTACTTCAGCGACTAGAAGAATCATTTCCAGCAATTCGGAAATACCTGTTTTCTTATGAGCAGAAACCGGTACCATAATAGTATCGCCGCCCCAATCTTCAGGAATTAACTCATGCTCTGAAAGTTGTTGTTTAACAAACTCAATGTTAGAGCCTTCTTTATCGATTTTATTGATAGCAACGATAATTGGCACCTTTGCTGCCTTAGCATGGTTAATAGCCTCCAAAGTTTGTGGCATAACGCCATCATCAGCAGCTACAACTAGAATGGCAACATCTGTTACCTGCGCTCCACGGGCACGCATAGCAGTAAATGCCTCATGTCCCGGTGTATCCAAGAAAACAATTGGTTTTCCCTGACACATTACTTTGTACGCACCAATATGTTGGGTAATTCCCCCCGCTTCACGTGCCGTAACATTTGCTTTACGAATAGCGTCTAACAAGGAAGTCTTGCCGTGATCGACATGTCCCATAACGGTTACTACAGGAGGACGTGGAACACGTAGAGCTGGATCATCTTCCACTTCAGGTACTTCTGTAGGATCTTCTTCAGGTGGTAATTCTCCCACCTCAACCTTGAATTCACTGCCCACAAGTACAGCGGTGTCATGATCAATATCTTGATTAATAGTAACCATAACGCCCAACAGGAATAATGCCTTAATAACTTCGCTAACTTCCCGCTTAATTAATTGAGCGAAAACTTTAACATTAATACTGTCACCAACCTGCACGCTAGTAGGCCTATTAATTTCTACTACAGGTCTTAATACTTGATTATTGTTTTGAGTATTATTTTGAGTACTGCTGCGTTTATTATTACGCCCCATATGGTTATTATTCCGATTAGGTCGGCTTCCTCTTTGTGCATAGCTTCCCTGTGGTTTTTTATCGTGGGTAAAGTTTTTACCACGATGTCCCATTTCCTTACCAGCATGTGGGCTATTAATATCTACCGGAGGTTTTTCAACTACAACCGGTTTTTTAAAACCTTGGTTACCCTGACCACCTGGTCTTGATTGGTAACCGCCTTGTCCTTGGGGACGTTGTCCTTGACCCTGAGGTCTTGACTGATAACCACCGGTGCCTTGGGGACGTGATTGAAAACCTGTTCCTTGAGGACGAGTTCCCTGTCCTTGAGGACGTGATTGGAATCCAGTTCCTTGGGGACGAGTTCCTGTACCTTGTGGACGTGATTGAAATCCAGTTCCTTGGGGACGAGTTCCTGTACCTTGTGGACGTGATTGAAATCCAGTTCCTTGGGGACGACTACTTGTACCCTGTGGACGTGATTGGAATCCAGTTCCTTGGGGACGAGTTCCTTGTCCTTGAGGTTTTCCTTGATAGCCAGTACCTTGCGGTCTTGGACTTTGCTGACGTGGTTGATAGCCTTGTCCTTGTGGCCTTGGTTGTGAATCCTGACCTGGAGTACCCGTTCCACTAACAGGTGACCTATGAATAATAATTTTAGGTTTTACAACAGTTGTAGCTGTTGCTGTTTTTTCAACTGTTACTTGTGCCACAGTTGCAGATTTTGTTGCAATTTCAGTGGTTGCTTTCTCAGGCATTTTGCCTTCCTGCCTTGGACTTGACTTAATTTCTTGTCTTGGTGCAGCCTTAGTTTCTTCTTTAGTTATCGTATGCTTTTCCTCGCGCTTCGCTACTACCTTTTGTCCGGTAGTCGTAGTTTTTCTTTTTTTACCAAATTCATTAACAATCATATCATGTACTTTATCATCCACAGAACTCATGTGACTCTTGACTTCCACTTTGTGCCCGGATAAAAATTCCAGTACTTTTTTACTATCTACATCAAATTCTTTTGCAATCTCATAAATTCTATGTTTACCCATCCACACACCTCCATACCTTATTTCAAAATCATCTTAACAAAATTGTTATCGATAATAGCGACAGCCGTTCTTTGAGCTTTGCCAATAGCCGAGCCCAACCTCTGTCTATCTAGAACTTCAATAAACGGAACATGGTAATCTTGGCACATATAAACCAAATCTTTTTTTGAATTTTCCGCAGCATCTGCCGCCAATAGTAGTAACTTAACCTTACCATTTTTGATAGCTGATCTCACGGCAAAATCTCCGGAAGCAGTTTTTCCTGCCTTTTGTGCCAAACCTAAAGAAAAAAGCAAACTTTGCTCTTCTATCATTCCGCCAACTCCTCTAGAATCTTTGCACAAACCTCCGCGCTGAGCTTTACCCCCAAAGCCTTTTCCAACGCTTTAGCTGATATTGCTTTAGCAGCACAAGCTCTACTTTGGCAAACATATGCCCCACGTCCGGGTTTTTTCCCTGTTTTATCTACTGATACAGCTCCCTCAGGAGATCTGACTACCCTAATTAGTTCTTTCTTTTCTTTCATTTCACCGCAGCCAAGACATTTGCGTTGAGGAACCTTCCTAACTTTCATCCCTTATCACTACCTTCATTACCGGGTGTCTCAATCACAGAATCCTTGGCAGCTTCCGCACTTGGTGCATGGGTGCTTTCAACAGAATCATCAGCGTATTCTAACTCGCCTGTTGCCAAGGCCTGGGTTTCACTCTTAATATCTATTTTCCAGCCGGTTAACTTTGCAGCCAACCGAGCGTTTTGCCCTTCTTTACCAATAGCCAATGACAATTGATAGTCCGGAACAATAACACGGCATATCTTTTCATTTTCGTCAGCTACTGCAACAATAACCTTGGAAGGAGAAAGGGCATTTGCCACATATTCCTCTGGGTCTGCGCTGTATTTTACTATATCAATTTTTTCACCACGCAACTCGTCCACAATGGTGCGAACTCGCATGCCTTTTTGTCCAACGCAGGCTCCAACAGGATCCACATTGTGATCATTACTAAAAACAGCTATTTTAGAACGCATACCCGGTTCTCTGGCCACTGACTTAATCTCTACAGTGCCATCTTGAATCTCAGAAACTTCTAGTTCGAACAAACGGCGTAAAAGTCCAGGATGTGTTCTGGATAAAACAATTTGTGGTCCCTTTGTTGTTTTCTTGACCTCAACAATATAAGATTTTATTCTATCATGATGCTGATATACTTCTCCCGGTATTTGCTCGTTAGGAAGCAATATAGCTTCAGCACTTCCCAAGTCCACATAAACATTATGACCTTCAACTCTTTGGACAATACCATTAACGATATCATTTTCACGGCTGGAATATTTTTCATAAACCATTCCGCGTTCTGCTTCACGGATACGCTGTACAATTACTTGTTTAGCATTTTGTGCGGCAATACGTCCAAAATCTTTAGGAGTTACTTCTTCTTCCATAACGTCATCCAATTGATACATGGCGTTAACTTTTCTAGCATCTTCCAAACTCATTTCCTGTGTGGAATCTTCTACCTTTTCAACTATAGTCTTTCTGGCAAAAACATGTATTTCTCCATTATCTTTGTTCAAAGTAACTCGTACTTTTTGAGATGAGCCAAAATTTTTCTTATACGCGGTAATTAAAGCTTCTTCAACAGCGTTATATAGTACCTCCGGTAAAATCCCCTTCTCGGCGCCCAACTGAGCGATGGCTTTCACAAAATCTGCATTCACTTAACAATTCCTCCTTAACCGTTTTCAAAACTCTATATGTGGTCTAATACTGGCAACAGCTTTGCGTTCCAGCTCAATTTCTTTTTCTTCAACAATAAGACTAATTAGCATATCGCTATGACTGCTTAAAACACCCACAAATTCTTTCTTTCCATCTAGCGGCGCAAAAAGTTGTACATCAACCATCTTGCCATAATTATTTTGAAAATCCTTATCCTTTTTTAATGGCCTATCTATCCCTGGGGATGATACCTCCAAATAATACTTTTCTTTAATAGGATCGCGCTCATCCAAAACCTTAGTTAATTTACTACTTACAACAGAACAATCATCAATATCAATTCCACCCGGTTTGTTAATATAAATTCTCAAGAACCAATCTTTTTCCCTTATATATTCCACATCTACCAGCTCTAGACCATGCTCTTTGACTATAGGTTCTGCCATTTCAGTAATCAATTCAACTAGTTTTTTATTGTCCACTTTCCTCACCCCCATATAAATTGTTCTTAGTAAACGAAAGAGCGGGTGCTATACCCACTCTCTTAGATACAAACATAAAATTTCTGTATATATTATAACACTATTATTATCTTTACGCAATATTCCTTCTATATTATGTTAAAATAACTCAATTTGGTCTGTAGCAGGTAATTCATCTAGTATTCCTATCTCTGCCAAGGCCTCTACAACAGCATTACCTATCTTTGCTCTCGTACGTAAATCTTCCCTGGAAATGAAGGGACCGTTTTCTCTAGCCTTAGCTATACCGTCGGCTGCAACGTCACCAATACCTGCCAGTGCTCCTAAAGGCGGTAGCAATCCCTTATCCGTTACAATAAATCTATGTGCGTCTGAGCGATACAAATCAATGTTTTCAAACTCATAACCTCTTGCCAACATTTCTATAACTAATTCCATGTAAGTAGCAGTATCTTTTTCGTTGACCTTAGCTTTTTTATTTTGTGCATAAACATCTTTAATATAGCGCTTCATAAAATCTTTACCCTTATGTACTAACGCATAATCAAATTTTGGTGCTCTAATAGAAAAATATGCGGCGTAAAACTCCTTGGGATGATGAACCTTACAATAGGCTATACGATAGGCTGATATAACATAAGCAACAGCATGAGCTTTTGGAAATAAATATTGTACTGTTTTACAGGATTTAATATACCAATCAGGTACGTGTGCTTTCTCTAGAGCGGCCATTTGCTCATCGCTTAGCCCATTTTTATGAGCCTTACCCTTACGGCAAGTTTCCATAATACTAAATGCTATACTTGGTTCTACCCCTTTATTAATGAGTGAGGTCATAATATCATCACGCGTAGAAATAGTATCTTCCGTGGGTTTACCTTCCTTTATCAATTCCTGAGCATTATTTAACCAAACATCGGTCCCATGGGAATAACCGGAAATACGTAGCAAGTCACTGAAATTCTTAGGTTGTACATCGTAGATCATCTGCCTTACAAATTGTGTCCCACATTCCGGGATACCAAAAGTCCCAACCTCACTGCCAATTTCTTCCGGCGTTACCCCTAAAGCTTTTGTATTTTGAAATAATGACATAGTTTCCGGATCACCAATAGGAATTGTTTTAATATCAATGTTTAGCATTGTTTCCAACATTTTAATTACAGTTGGATCATCATGGCCCAGAATGTCTAATTTAACCAAGCGGTCATTAATGGAATGGTAATCAAAATGCGTTGTAATAATACCACTTGAAGCATCGTCTGCCGGATATTGTACAGGAGTAATATAGTGTATATCCAAATTACGCGGCAAAACCATAATACCCCCCGGATGCTGACCTGTAGTCCTTTTTACATCTACCAATCCCGGTATCATTCCTTCTACAAAAGCATTCCTGACATGCTGTCCTTTTCCATCAAAATACTTTTTAACATAACCATAAGCGGTTTTCGCAGCTATTGTGCCCAAAGTTCCCGCACGAAAAACATTGTCTCGTCCAAACAATTCTTCCGTATATTTATGGGCCTGAGGTTGGTATTCACCAGAAAAATTTAAGTCAATATCCGGAACCTTTTCGCCATGGAAACCCATAAAAACAGCAAAAGGAATATCATGACCATCCCGCACCATTTCACTACCACATTCGGGACACATTTTAACCGGCAAATCAAATCCGGAACTAACACTACCATCTTCAAAGAACTCACTATGGTAGCACTTAGGGCAACAATAATGAGGTTTCAAAGGATTAACTTCAGTGATATTTAACATAGTTGCTACCAAAGATGACCCTACTGAACCACGTGACCCAACCATATAGCCATCATCATTGGATTTTTTCACCAATAAATGGGCAATATAATATAAGACTGCAAAACCATTACCAATAATAGAGTTTAGCTCTAATTTCAACCGTTCTTCCACAATAGTTGGAAGTTCCGGCCCATAGAGTTCGTGAGCTTTATCATAGGTCATATCTTTAATTTTCTTTTCCGCTCCCGGAATAATTGGTGAATATAACTGATCTCTATCCGGAACCGGTTTGAAACTATCTATTTTTTCATTAATGAGATTCGGATTTGTAACAACCGTCTCATATGCTTTTTCCTGACCTAAATAATTAAATTCAGCTAGCATTTCTTCCGTAGTTCGTAAAAACAATGGTGGTTGATCCTCAGCATCACTATAACCTTGCCCAGCCTGTAAAATTTTGCGAATATCGGCATCCTCCGGATTGAGAAAATGCACATCACAAGTAGCAACCGTTAATTTTCCTAGTTCTTTGCTAATATCATATATACACTTATTAATGTTTTCCAAATCTTCTTTAGTCGTTATATTAGGGTACTTTTCTTCCCGAATTAAATACTGATTGTTACCTGTAGGCTGAATTTCCAGGTAATCATAAAATTTAGCAATTTCTAAAAGTTCATCGTGACTTGCACCATTAATGATAGCTTGAAATAATTCACCGGCGGCACACGCAGAACCAATAATCAATCCTTCGCGATATTGTTCAATCAAAGCTCTTGTCATGCGTGGTCTTGCTGGTTTTCCACCAAAGAACTGTAAATGTGACATGGAAATTAATCGATAAAGATTACGTAAGCCCTCAGCAGTCTTCGCCAAAATAATAATGTGATAAGTTTTTTTGACATTTTCATCCGGCCACAAATAACCTTCCACACCAAATATTAATTTAAAGTCTTTGCCTGCTACTTCATCATAAGCAAAAGGGAATGCCTGTACCACTCCGTGATCAGTCAGTGCTAATGCCTTGTGCCCCCAGCGCATAGCAGTTTTCACTAACTCTTTGATTGGTGTAACCGCATCCAATTTGCTCATTTTTGTATGACAATGCAATTCCACTCGTTTTACTGCAGAATTATCCATGCGTTCTTCTTTTTGCATTAGTGTAATACTACGAATATCAGTCATTACCGCTTCGTCATTTTCAAACTTATCTATTCTAACGTTGCCCATAAAGCACACATTAGAACCTTCCGGCATCTTCGCCATGAATGCTTTGCACTCGGCCAAATTTTTAGACAGCTCATCTTTATTTTTACCTTCACCAAAGCGCTTTTTAGCCACAAGACCATCCGTCTTATCCTTGAGTAAAATACTAAGCATGACAGCACCGGTGCGTAATTCTCTTTCCTTAAAACCAACAATCGTACCTTCAATAACTACATTATTTTCTTCATCGGTTACATCACACATAAGTCTAGGTTTTTTAGTTATTTTATTTCCTAAAATTTTTCTATCGCCTGTAGCTGGTTCAGCCTCACCGTTTACAACCTTAAGTGCTTCTAAATATTCCTCACTATAATGAGTTGTTTTGCTTCTATTTTCATCAACCTCCGGGCATGGCAAAAAAGCAACACCCTGCAAAGAACAAGCAGCGGTCAGCTTGTCTGCCACCGCTGCCAATAGTTCAGTTCGAAGGTCCCGGTTTTTTTTCTGATAATTTATAGTCCACGTGCCTTGGTCACTATCTACATCCACATCAACCAGCACTATATTTTGTACTGCGGCCAGTTCCCCGGGTGATGCATTTAGTGTCTCTAAAAATGACGTAAACTCACTTTTATTTGGTATGATTTTGTACTTTTCTGACATGTTGCATTTCTACTCCCAATCTGTAATCAAACTACATTTTCCAAAGAAATTACATCATCCAGCGTATTAATTCCCGCAATAATTTCGTTAATATTAAAATCTTTACTAATTTTCAAATACAGCTCAATAATGATAGTACCTTGAATACTATTATTCTTTACATTAAGCGTACGTACCTTAACATTATGCTCGCCCAAATAACCTAAAATAGTCATCATGGTATCTTGATTATTTTTTGCTATTATACGTATATATCTACGCTCATTGTGGCTAGCTCCGGGCATACGTTTTTCCCACCCATGAAAAGTAACCAAGGTAATAAGCATAATGCCTGTTGATATAATACCAATCATAATCATCCCACTACCAATGGCAAGACCAATAGCAGCAACCATCCACAAACTAGCTGCCGTAGTTAAGCCACGAACAGTAAGCCCTTCGTGTAAAATTGTACCGGCGCCTAAAAAACCAATGCCACTAACAACCTGTGCAGCAATACGTCCGGGATCTCTTGTGTACGTCTGCGGGTCAAAAGCATAAATGGAAACCAACATGATTAAAGCCGATCCTGTACACACAAGTACATGAGTTCTAAGGCCAGCCGGTCGGTCGCCACTACCACGCTCCATCCCGACAATACCGCCCAAAAGCGCCGCCAAAAAAAGACGCATAATCATTTGCCAATCCATGGCATCTAACATAGCTTCACTTCCTTTTCCGGGAATTACTCTCTGTTATACAGTGCCAACATTGCCTGTATTTCGCTAACATAATCGGCAGCTAAATCCAGCATTTTAACTTCACCTGTACGCCTATTTTTTACTTCAATTTCTCCATTTGCCAAAGTCTTAGGTCCAACAACTACACGCAATGGATAACCAATCAAATCAGCATCTTTAAACTTAACTCCGGCTCTTTCATTTCTATCATCGATGATAACTTCTATACCGGCTTCACCTAAAGAATTGTAAATTTCTTCGGCTTTAGCCGTACTAGCTTCATCTTTAGTATTAACAGGTACAACCAATACTTCGTAGGGAGCGATTGCTGCCGGCCAAATAATACCATTACTATCATTATACTGTTCAATAGCCGCAGCCATAGTTCTGCTGACGCCTATTCCGTAGCAACCCATAACCATAGGTTGTTCTCTGCCATTTTCGTCTAAAAAATTAGTCTTTAAAGCCTTACTATATTTTGTAAACAATTTAAATACCTGGCCAACCTCAATACCTCTAGCCTTTTTTAATTTTCCACCGCAATGAGGACATGGATCTCCTTCTTGTACTAAACGAATATCGGTAATAATCGTAGGAGCAAAATCTCTTTGAGGATTAACGTTTATAAAATGTACATCTTTTTTATTCGCACCACAACAGAAATTATGCATATTCATAACACTGTTATCCATAATAATGATAACTTTTTGTGGATCTATACCTACCGGTCCCATAAAGCCACCCACAGTACCACCTGCTATAAGCATTTCTTCAGGCGCCATATCGATTTCGCTAACACCACAGGCATTCATAACTTTAATTTCATTAACATCATGATCTCCACGAACAAAACAAAGTATTAAACCTTTACTGGAAGTATAGGCTACTGCCTTAACACTTTTTTCAATTGGTATTTGCAAAAATTCACATACCGCTGCAATAGTTTTGCATTCAGGAGTTACAACTTCTTGTCGCGGTAACATTTCTTCAGACGAAACCTCAATTGGGAACAATTCTGTCTTCTCTACATTAGCAGCATATGCACATTCAGGACAAAAAACTATTTCAGCTTCACCGCTATCAGCAATAGCCATAAATTCATGTGACCCACTGCCGCCAATAGCACCTGAATCAGCTTCCACAGGTCTAAAGCTTAATCCACAACGTGTAAAAATATTGGTATATGCATCATACATGCTCTTGTATGATGCGTCCAGACCAGCTTCATCACGGTCAAAAGAATAAGCGTCTTTCATAATAAATTCACGACCACGCATTAAACCAAAACGTGGGCGTCTTTCATCTCTAAATTTATTTTGTATTTGGTAAACATTTAAAGGCAATTGACGATAAGAACGTACATCCGCACGTACCAAGGTAGTTACAAGTTCCTCATGAGTAGGCCCTAGGCAGAACTCTCTGCTGTGACGGTCTCTAATGCGAAACATTTCGTCTCCGTATACAGACCAACGACCACTCTCCTGCCATATTTCTGCAGGTTGCAAAATAGGCATCAAAAGCTCTTGAGCACCTGCCTCATCCATTTCTTCACGGATAATAACCTCAATTTTTTTCAAAACACGTAAAGCTAAAGGTAAATAAGTATACATACCTCCGGCAGATTTTCTGATAAACCCTGCTCTCAACATTAATTGATGACTTACTACTTCTGCCTCTGCAGGCACCTCACGCAAAGTCGGTGCATATAACTTTGAAACACGCATCAATTCATCTTCCTCTCGGTTACAATTTTATCTATCTCTTTAAATAATTCATCAAGGATTTCTCCCTCAGGAACTTTTTTAATAATTTCACCTTTTTTGAAAATCAGGCCTTCACCTTTGCCGCCTGCAATACCTATATCAGCTTCCCTCGCCTCACCAGGTCCGTTTACTACACATCCCATAACAGCTACGGTAATAGGCATTTGCACCGTCTCCAAGTATCGTTCTACTTCCAGTGCTAGTTTTTCCAGATCAATGGAAGTTCGGCCACAAGTCGGGCACGCTATTAACGTAGGTCCATATTCTCGCAGTCCCAAAGACTTCAAAATTTGATAAGCAACTCTGATTTCATTAGCAGGATCTCCCGTTAAAGAAACCCTAATAGTATCTCCTATTCCCTCAGCTAAAAGAGTACCAATACCTACTGCAGATTTAATAATACCGGAATTAACCGTCCCTGCTTCGGTAATGCCCACATGCAAAGGATAGTCACACTGAGCTGCCAAAAGTCTATATGCCGCTATAGTCATTGGAACATCATGACACTTTAAGGAAACTTTAATATTAGTATAATGCAAATCTTCTAAAATGTGGATATGACGCCAAGCAGCTTCAACCATAGCCTCAGCCGTTGGATGCGCATACTTCGCTAATAAGTCTTTGGGCAAGGAACCCGCATTAACTCCAATTCTAATTGGCAAGTTTCGCTCTTCTGCAGCTTTCACCACTTCTACAACTTTTTCCCGCCCACCAATATTACCCGGGTTCAAACGTAACCCGTCTACACCGGCCGCAATAGCTGCCAGCGCTAACTTGTGGTCAAAATGGATATCAGCTATTATGGGAATTTCTATTGCTTTTTTTATCGGTATAAGAGCCTTGGCTGCTTCCATAGTTGGCACTGTACAGCGAATAAGCTCACAGCCCAAACTCTCTAAATTCTTGATTTGCGCAATAGTCGCAGCTGCATCTTCTGTTTTTGTATTTGTCATAGATTGTACTGCAATAGGATTATTACCACCAATAGCAACTTTTCCTATATTCAGCACTCTTGTTTGTCTGCGTTTCATTTTAGGATTTCCCTTCTACTTAACGTGTTATGTCCTTAACAGTAGAAAATATTGTAAGAGCTAAAATAATTGCTATACCTACCATTTGGATGGCTTCCATATAACGAGGTGCTAGAGGTTTGCCGCGCACTGCCTCTACTAATAATACTACAAAATGTCCACCATCTAAAGCCGGTATGGGCAATAAATTAATAATAGCTAAATTTAGACTTAAAAACGCAATGAAACTTAACAGGGCTAGCAGTCCTTGTGAAGCCATATCTCCAGCCATTTGTGCCACACCAATTGGACCGGCAACCTCTGCCGGAGCCTTTCCTGTAATAATCTTTTGTAAACCATTTACCATTGAAATAATAATACGATGAGTATAATTAACAGACATTTTTCCAGCTTCTAAAAATCCAACTCTTTGTTTCATGAATTTAGGAGAAACCCCAATAAGAGGCCTCTGTACTTCTTCATTGTAAACAGCTTTCATTTTATAATCACGCAAAGACCCTGCTCTATCTACATGCAAAGTAACTTCATTAGTTCCCGCAGCCTTTAGCTTAACAACTAAATCATTCCAATCGCTAACTTGCTGGCCGTTAACTGCTAATATTTTATCATCCGGCATAAGACCGGCATCAGAAGCTGCCTGTTTGGGCACCACAGTTCCCAAAACAGGTTCATTAACCGGTACGTCTATACCGGAAATAGCAAAAATACCGAAAAATAAAATTATGGGTAAAAGAAAATTCATAAGAGACCCTGCTAATATAACCAACATTCTAGCAGGAATTGATTTAGTCGAAAACCCATTTACAACTGCTTCAGCCCCAGGTTCCATACCTGCTATTTTATTATAACCGCCTAATGGAATTAGCCGCAAAGAATATGTAGTCTCCGCTGATTTCGTTTGGTATAGTAAAGGTCCAAAACCAATGGCAAATTCATCTACGCGCATACCTGTAGCCTTTGCAGTTATGAAATGACCTAGTTCATGTACAGTAATTAAAACACCAAAAACCAATATTGCTGCTAATATAGTTATCAAATTCTACCTCCATTTAATATAATTCTGCTAAAATTACTTTTGCCTTTTCACGAGTTTCTCTATCGGTGTTCTCTATCTCTTCTAAAGACGGTGTCGTAATATTTGTAAATTTTTCCAAAGTTGCGGCAATAAGGTTTTTAATATCCAAAAACCTTATGCGGCCCGCCAAAAAAGCATAAACTGCTACTTCATTAGCCGCATTAAATACACAGGGCATAATACCTCCTGTGCGGCCACATTCTACAGCCAGTTTAAACGCCCCAAAAACATTAGTATCTATACTTTCAAAAGTAAGTGTCCCTGCTTTTACCAAGTCCAGTTGCCCAAAAGCGTTATCCCAACGATCAGGATAACTCAAAGCATATTGAATAGGTAAGCGCATGTCAGCTAATCCCAATTGTGCCATAACAGAACCATCCACATATTCTACTAAAGAATGAACTATACTTTGTGGATGCACCACTGCCTCTATTTTACCGTAATCCATGTCAAAAAGCCAATGTGCTTCCATAATTTCCAGGCCCTTATTGGCCAAAGTAGCCGAATCCACAGTAACCTTCTGCCCCATTGACCAATTAGGATGGCACAAACATTGTTCCAATGTAACATTTGCTAAATCTTCCACTGTTCTGCCCCTAAAGGGACCACCGGAAGCCGTAATCAGCAGTCTTTTTACTTCTCGATGCTTATTTCCCTGCAAAGCTTGAAATATGGCACTGTGCTCGCTATCTACAGGAGTTATTGCTACACCATGCTGCTTAACAGCTGCCATAACAATACTACCGGCTGCAACCATAGTTTCCTTATTTGCTAAAGCTATATTTTTACCACTTTTAATGGCCGCTAACGTAGGCCGTAACCCTGCATAACCCACCATAGCAGCCAATACAGTATCAGCTTCTTCATGGGTAGCTATAGCCTGCAACCCCTCAGGGCCTGACAATATTTTAGTCTTCCCCCTATACCGGGAACGCAATCTCTGTGCTGCTTTTTCGTCACTAAGGGCCGCCACTAAGGGATTAAAGGCCTCTATTTGTGCCTCCATAAGCCTATCATTGCTATTTGCAGCCAAAGCAACTATTTTTAATTTATTTGGATTCGCAGCGACAACATCCAGCGTTTGTGTACCAATAGAGCCTGTTGAACCCAAAATAGAAATATTTTTCATATTGCACTCCCTCATAATCGTTCACTATAAACAATATCACACTAAGAAGTATTTTATATAATAATACGCTAACGGCACTACAAAAAGCAAACTGTCACAGCGATCCAATACTCCTCCATGTCCTGGAAAAAAGTTACCTGAATCCTTAACTGCAAAAGAACGTTTCATTAACGATTCTACCAAATCCCCCAAAGGAGCAAATAGGGCAATAATTAGACCCAATGTAACAACTTTAATAGTAGGTATTCCCAGCCATAGGGTTCCTGCAATTGTTACTACTACTACGCAGCCAATAGCGCCTGCCACTGCACCTTCTATACTTTTTTTAGGACTAACGGCAGGTAGCAAGGCGTGTTTACCAAAAGCACAACCGAAAATATAGGCAAAAGTATCGCTTGCCCACGTACCAAATAGCACCGTCCAAAAAAATGCTTCCCCTAAATCCATCATGCCTAAAGAACCGGCACTAACGCCCGGGCCTGTAATATTGCGTAAACGAATAAAATGAGAAAATAAAAGGCCAATATAAAGCACTGCACACGAAGACAGTGCTACTTCAGGAGCCCAGTTCCCTCGCCTATGGTAGTACAAAGCCTCCAGCATAATACCCAAGATAGAAAAAGTCATAATAGGTATTTCTAAATTTTTGCTATCCAGCGCTGCCGCAATAATAAGAGATAAAACCGCCAAACAACTAGTCAAATAATACACTTTATAACCTTTAGTCAGCATCATCTGGCGAAATTCATACCAGCCCACAAAAGCCAAGATTGCCACAGCTAAAGTAAAAAACAGGCCCCCTGCCCTTATTAAGAAAAATGCTATGGGTATTGCCACTATAGCCGTTAATGTTCTTTTAAACATTATTACACACCTGCTTATTTATTATTTAACCCACCATATCGGCGGTCACGTTTTTGAAAATCTCGTATAGCTTCTAGCAGCATTTCTTGAGTGAAAGCAGGCCAAAAAACTTCCGTAGTCCAGATTTCAGCGTAAGCAATCTGCCAGAGCATAAAATTGCTAATACGAAAATCTCCACCCGGTCTAATTAATAAATCAGGAGGTGGTAGTTGGCGAGAATACAAATTATCCTCAAAAATTTTATTATCTATGGCATCGGGAGCTAGCTCGTTATTCTTTACCTGCTCGGCAATATTTTTTACTGCCTGCAAAATCTCAGCCTGTCCCCCGTAATTAATTGCTAAATTGAGAATAATACCGTGATTATCCTTAGTTGCCTCAATAGCATGGTCCATTTTTTGGTTAACTATTGTTGGCAGACCAATGCGTGAGCCCATAAAGCGAACCTGTACATTGTTTTCATTAAATTCATCTATTTCATTAGTCAGATAACGACTAAGTAGTTCCATAATAAAGTTAACTTCTGTTATCGGTCTTTTCCAATTTTCCGTAGAAAAAACATATGCGCTTAAAACCTTAACACCTAATTTATCAGCAAAACGCACAATTGTCTTTAATGTTTGTGCTCCGGCATTATGCCCAAACGTCCTTGGCATACCTTGAGCTTTAGCCCACCTACCATTGCCATCCATAATTATAGCAATATGCTGTGGAACTTTTTCCAAATTAATATCTTTTATTTCAGCGATAGGAATATTTTTTAGAGAAGTATTCTGGCTAAAGAGATTTTTAAACATGAGTTTTATCCTTCCCCCTGCATAAAAATGTGCGCAACCCCAAGAATGAATACGGGATTGCGCAATCTTTTCACTCATCAAGGTTGTTTAATAGCACCTACTGGACAAACAGAAGCGCAAGCTCCACATTCAACACACTCAGCTTCAGTAATTTCATACTTCCCGTCGCTTTCTTTAATTGCTCCAACAGGACAAGTTCCTTCACAAGTACCACAACCAACACACTCATCACGATTAATTTTATAAGCCATGATTTACTACACCTCCTTTCGACATTTACATCCTACTGTTAAAACTACTTTATGGTCAAGCGTAACTACTTGCTTAACAACATAAGCATCCTCATCACGCCACATAAACTCATCATGTCTTTTTTGAGGAAAAGTTCTAATAACCTCATAGGGAATATTTAAAGCACACAAGCGCTCTATTGCTATACCCAGTGGAAAAGCTAAAACATTAGGAACTTCTTGTCTAACCATTAAACTTCCATGACTTCCTTTTCTTTATGAGCCAGAATATTATCAATTTCTTTAATAAATTTATCTGTCAACTTTTGAGAATTTTCTATAGCTTCCTTAGCTTCATCTTCTGTAATACTCTTTGCTTTTTCCATTTTCTTTACTGCATCGTTGAATTCGCGTCTTACATTGCGAATTACAACTCTGGCATCTTCGCCTTTTTTATGCACGACTTTTACCAGTTCTTTACGACGATCCTCTGTTAATTGCGGTAAATTAAGTCTAATGGATACACCATCACTATTAGGATTCAAACCCAAATCTGATTTCATAATAGCCTTTTCTATTTCTTTGACCATAGTTTTTTCCCAAGGCTGAATTACAATCATACGTGGTTCCGGCACAGAAACATTAGCGACCTGATTAACAGGAGTAGGTGTACCATAATATTCCACCATAACTCTCTCTAAAAGAGAAGGTGTAGCCCTGCCGGTACGAACACTTGTCAATTCGCTATGTAAAGCATCAATTGCTTTATTCATTTTTCCTTCAGTTTGAACCTTTAAATCTGCTATTGTAGTCATTATTTAACGCCTCCTACCATTGTTCCAATTTTTTTACCTAAAGCTGCTTGTAAAATATTACCTTTTGTATCGATATTAAATACCACGATAGGTATATTATTATCCATACACAAACTAATGGCCGTAGAATCCATAACGCCCAAGTTTTTTTGAATAACTTCTATATAGTCTAGTTTATCATATTTTTTAGCATCGGGATTCTTGGCAGGATCACTATCATATACGCCATCTACACCCTTTTTTGCCATCAAGATAGCATCGGCTTCGATTTCAGCAGCACGCAAGGCCGCGGTTGTATCTGTAGAAAAATATGGGTTACCCGTACCAGCCGCAAATATAACTACTCTGCCTTTTTCAAGATGGCGAATTGCACGTCTACGAATATATGGTTCTGCAATTTGACGCATCTCAATAGCTGTTTGCACTCTAGTAGCAACGCCACGATTTTCTAGGGCATCTTGCAGGGCCAAGGAATTAATAATCGTGGCCAGCATGCCCATATAATCCGCAGTAGCACGATCCATTCCTTTAGAACTACCTGAAAGTCCACGCCAAATATTACCGCCACCGTTAACTACGGCAACGTCCAACCCACTCTCCAAAACTTCCTGAATCTGACCCGCAATGTCGTCTACTACTACCGGGTCAATCCCATATCCCTTTTTACCTGCTAAGGCCTCACCACTTAATTTTAAGACTACCCTGTTAAATTTTTTTTCTTTTGTCATTAGCATGACCTCCCGAAGCCTCTTATCTATACTTAGATTCTACAAACAACGTTTTTTTCCTCTATTATTATTGATTTTTTTGCTTACGGTCTACTTATAAAATAAGAGAACACCTAGGTGTTCTCTTATTGGTATTAATCATTTAACAAAGGACATTACTTCAGCAGCAAAATCTTCCTTTTTCTTCTCAATTCCTTCACCCAATTGGTATCTGGCAAAACGTCTTACGGAAATATTTTCACCAATTTTGGCAATACTCTCCGTAACTAATTGAGAAATAGTCTTGTCCGGATCTTTGACAAAGGGTTGATCCAATAAACAAACTTCCTTGTAGTATTTTTCAATACGACCAGCAACCATTTTTTCGATAATTTTTTCAGGTTTGCCTTCATTACGAGCTTGTTCTGACAAAACTTCTTTTTCATGGTCCAGCTCAGTTGTAGGAACTTCATCCCTCGTCAAATAAGAAGGATTAGCTGCCGCAATGTGCATAGCAACATCCTTTACCAAAGTTTGAAATTGTTCTGTTTTTGCTACAAAGTCAGTTTCACAATTCACTTCAACTAAAACGCCAATGCGTCCGCCACCATGAATATAAGAGTAAACTAAACCTTCAGCAGCTACGCGGCCTGCCTTTTTAGCAGCGGCAGCCAGCCCTTTTTCCCTAAGGAAATCAATTGCTTTATCAATATCGCCGTCCGTCTCAGTCAGTGCTTTTTTACAATCCATCATACCTGCACCAGTACGTTCGCGCAACTCTTTTACTAAACCAGCAGTAATTTGAGCCATTAAAAATCCTCCTTAAATATAGTAGTAATATTATTCAGCAACAGGAGTAGCTTCTTCCTTGCTTTCGCTTTCATCTTGTGCCCCTTGACGACCTTCCAAAACAGCATCAGCCATCTTGCCGGCTAACAATTTAACAGCACGGATAGCGTCATCGTTTGCAGGAATCAAATAATCAATTTCATCAGGATCACAGTTAGTATCAACAGTTGCCACAATAGGAATATGCAACTTGTGAGCTTCTAACACAGCAATATGTTCTTTGCGAGGGTCAACGATAAACAATGCCCCAGGTAATTTTTTCATATCTTTAATGCCGCCCAAGAATTTAGTCAATTTATTCATTTCATGACGTAAACCAAGGACTTCTTTTTTAGGCAACACTTCAAAAGTGCCGGCTTCTTCCATTTTTTCTAATTCGCGTAAACGAGAAATACGATCTTGAATGGTTTTAAAGTTTGTAAGCATACCGCCCAACCATCTCTCATTAACAAAGAACATGTTGCAACGAAGAGCTTCATCACGCATTGCTCCTTGAGCTTGTTTCTTTGTGCCAACGAATAAAATGTTTTCGCCGCGAGCAGCTACTTCACGAATGAAATTGTAGCACTCCTCAACCTTTTTCACTGTTTTTTGCAAATCAATGATGTAAATACCATTTCTTTCAGTAAAGATGTACGGAGCCATCTTAGGGTTCCAACGACGTGTTTGATGTCCGAAATGAACACCTGCTTCTAATAATTGTTTCATACTAATAACGCCCATTTTTATTTCCTCCTGTTTTTTCCTCCGCAGATTTCTTTTCGCCTAAACCGCACCATGGCGGACAGTAACGTAATACTCTGCGTGTGTTTTCTAACCGTCGATAATTATAGCACAATCGGCGGCTCTTTTACAAGGCTTTTTGTGGTTTTTGCAAATAACTTAACACAAAAACTAAGACTTTATGCTATTTCCCTACCTTCTTGCCTAATTCATAAGCTAAATTAAGTTCTGCTCTCCCCGCAATATCTCCCTTATTTTCTACATCACTGACAGTAACAATTCCCTTATCTTCCCAGCCAAGATATCTTCCAATAGCCTTGTACATGGCAATACTCGGAATAAAAGCTTCAGCTGTATCCGCACAAACACTTAACAATACGCTGGAATTTATAGGAAATGTGTCCCGCACAGGATTATGCAGCCGATCTAATAATGCCTTTAACTGCGCAGAAATTCCATAGAAATAAACCGGAGACGCTAGTACAAGAATGTTCGTAGTGCGTAAAAGTTCATACACTTCATCCATATCATCTTCCAATATGCACTTACCGGTTTTAAAACACGCCTGACAGTCTATACACGGCAATATCTTTTTCCCTTGCAAAACATATTTCGTTATTTTATTACCTTCTTCAACAGCCCCTTTAATAAAAACATCAGCCAATAATTCTGTATTACCATTATGCCTAGGACTGCCAACTAAAACCAAAATATTTTTTGTCATAAATCTTATCCACCTTAATTCTTGTCACTTTGTTTAAACTACCTATAGGTTAATATTCTCAACTATTTAACATATACCCAGAGATTTTGCATAAATAAAATAACAATCAATTATTTTTGTCGTCTTTATCCGTTTTTTTAACATTACGCAAAGCAATGCTCTGAATAACCTCTTCCAACGTTCCCTTTTTCACATCTTGCCAATCAGCACCGTCTAATAATGTTATACGGTTATCATCTCTATCATAGTCAGTAACTTCTATTATTCGCACCTTAGATTTAGCAATCAGCAACTGACATGATAACACCGTATAATTTACATCGTTATCATCATTATAAGAATATGGGTTCTTAGTTGCAAGAAAAGTTTTGCGTTGTTCTATACCTGCTGCATTCCAAACCTGTTTTATGCGAACATCTATTGTCGTTGGTTTATTTTTGGGCCAAGGAACAATGGCGTTTTCATCCCCATAAATTTTGCTATCACCATACACTCCGTAGTAATGCCATTGTGGTTTTGGTATAGCCATATGGTTTGGTCGTGGTTTATCCGACGTATATTTATTTTGAGCATAACCAAGAGCCCGAGTAACTTCGTCAGTACGTTTCCATCCGCTAACAACAGGTTTAAGCTCATGTTTAACTTCGTTACCATTAACATCATAAAAATACTGTTCTAATATTATGTTTTTAAGTGGTACCTCTGTCATATCCGCCTTTTTTTTAAACAAAATTGTCTTTATCTTATTACGTGGTTGTTTTTCATCGAAAACCCAAACATTCCAATAGGTAATTATTTTATTAGCTTTAACCACCGAATCAGCATCCATATATTCTGTGCATGATCCTAACATAGTTCCTTCGTGTCGTTGCAAATAAATCCAGTTAGCTGCTGAAGTTTCCTTCATAGGTATAAATATAACAACTACTATAGCCGCCACTTTCAATACCAAAGAAATAATGTTACCGAAAAACATTTGTCGTCCACAATCTTGCATGCTAAATCGCCTCCAGCTTATTTTGGGATTATTTCATTGACGAAATAATGAATCTACTTTGCTGCGCATATCTTTATTGGTACTTCGCTATGCAGCCTAATTATCCTGCAATATTAATTGTGTTTATTTCTTAAAAATAAATTTCCAACTGTGCTAAGGCTGACTAAACTGAAATATAGTCAAACAAAAACTAATATAGTTAATTTCCAAATTACAGCAGAGAGCAAAATAGTCGAATAATATCCATAATTGTGTTGAATTATATTGTATATAATAATATAATATCTGTTGAATAGCCTCGGAAAACCCTAGCAATAATCCTGCTGGGCTATGTTAAAAAGTACCCTGCCGGATAGTAAGAAGCATCAATACTAATACGAACAGAGAGGAGTTTTATTTTGACTATGAACATGAAAAAAATCACCCTGTTAACCGCAATTTGTACCCTATTTTTCTCTTTTAGCGCCTACGCAAATACCGCAACAACTAACTCCAAATCACATGAACCACTTTGGAGGGCTAGTACTACAGCCAATAAGATTGTCGTAATTAGCGACATTCATATTGGTATTGACGACAAATACGCTGAGACCGTTAAAAATCGTCCTTTGCTTGTAGAGTTCTTACAAAGATTACAAAAAACACGTGACGTAAGAGAACTTGTTATTGATGGAGATTTTCTGGATGAGTGGATGGTACCGGCAAGTTATCCTGCCCATACAGACTCAGCAGCTTTTTACGATAAGGTAGTTGCCAATAATCCGACTGTTATTAATGAACTTAAAAATGTAATGGCTTCCGGCATAAAACTTGTGTATGTCCCCGGTAATCATGATCTGCTCTTAGAAAAGAAAACACTAGACAAAGCCCTGCCAGGCATTATCCAAGCTCGTGATGTTGCAGGCTTAGGTGCTTATTACACTGGTGATCGCAAAGAAATCGTTATTGAGCATGGCCATCGTTATGACGTTTTTTCCTCACCCGATAATTTTTCGAATAAAGAACTAACAGGCAGTGATAAGGCAATGTTGCCTGCCGGTTATTTCTATGCACGTGTGGGTGAAACCTGGGTTGCCGAGGGTATGCCTGCAATTAAGAAAAATTACCCCGTTATTACTACTGTCCCTGACAAAAACAACATGGATCAGTTAGGTGCTTATGCCTACTACAAAGTCCTCAGCTCAGAATTTGCCCGCATGACGCCAAAAGAAGGTTTTACTGATAAAATGATTGATGTAAGAATCGGTGGCTTCAATGGTCGCTATTCTATTCAGGATATGTATCCTGTTGTGCAGGCTGACGGTACTATTTCTGCTCCTGTACTGTTCAAAAATCTTCAACGTAATTGGCCAGAACGTCAGAAAGCCAACCTAGTTAAAGTAAATAGCAGCTTCTACGATGCGGCATCAGGTGCTATTGGCAGTGAATACTTCGCTGAGCAAGCAAAAAACCAATATTTACAGAATCCTAATGAGAAAGTAAACGTAGTGGTCTTTGGGCATACACATATTCCTTATTACCACAAATTCGCTGATAATAAAATATATGTCAACGACGGCACATGGATAGACATTAACGGCTCTTACCGCCCGGCAACCCGCACCTTTGTCATTGTAACCACCGGCAAAAAAAATAGAGCCGGGGTATATCAATATATGCCAGATGGCAAAGTAAATGACATTACCGCTACGGTAACACATTAATTAACTTTTAAGTTACGGTTTATATTTTTTGTTTTTGAAATAGCGTGGACCACTTTGGTTAGATGTATTTATCTAATCAAAGTGGTCCTTTTAATATTATAATTTTCCTACATTTTGCTCTTGTAATAATTTATTTTTTCATCAAGCTTTGTAAAATTTTCCTGCAAATCAGTAATTCTAGCTTGTAGAATTGCTCTATGTTTTACTAAAATTTCCATTCGCTGAGGCATTGTCAAATCACCCTGTGACCGCAATTTTGCATATTTTTGTATCTCTTTAATCGGCATCCCTGTAGCTTTTAAACGTTTGATGAATTGAATCCAACTAATATCAGCCTCAGAATAATACCTCTGACCGTTGGCTTTCCGCCCGGGAACAATCAATTCTTCGTTTTCGTAATATCTCAAAGTATAAACACTTAGATTTGTTATTGCAGCAAAATTACCAATGGAATAATTCATGAAATTTTCCTCCTAAAAAGTGTTGACTTCTAGTTAACTCTAGGTTGTATAGTGTCACTATAACATATTATTAGGAGGTTTTACAAATGAAAAATGAACGCTTTGAAATGGGAACAGAAATGCTTAATAAGGTGGACGGTCATGCTGGTGAAAATGTCATAGCTAGTTTGGAGAATATAGCACCTGACTTAGGTAAATTTATCATCGAATTCGCTTTCGGTGATATTTATAGCCGCCCCTCACTTACCCTGCAAGAAAGAGAAATGATTACTATCGTAAGTTTGCTGACTGCAGGCGGTTGTGAAACACAACTGGAAGTACATATAAACGGTTCTTTAAATGTAGGAATACCGCCAGAAAAAATCATTGAAACATTCCTTCAATGTGTTCCTTATACAGGATTTCCTAAAGTCCTTAATGCCGTTAATGTAGCAAAGAAGATTTTTTCCACAAGAAATATTATACTAAAATAGCTGATTGTATTATGGGTTATTTATTACTCCCTACACATAACTTAAACGCACGAAATAAAAAAGCTACGGTTCCATCGCCATAAAGGCATAAGAATCATAGCTTTTTTGTTGAAGTTAATTAAAAAAACGATTATATTGCTATTCAGTTTTAAATATATATTGACCGCTGCCTATTTCCCTCATTAAATCTTCCATTGCTTTAATTTTTTCTCGATAATTTTTCTCATCATAGTCTACATACCCGACAGTCATATGCTTGCCTACACGGAAAGCTTTTTTATCAAATTTTGGCATAATACTTTTACAGTACTCATATAAACTTCGCCTTGCATCCTGGGCCTGTTCAGAATTACCAACCATCTTTATAACAATCTTATTATCTTCAATTTGAAGATATAATTCTTCTATATATTTAAACAAATTACATTTATCTAAACACTCGCTTTTAAAGATAAACCACCATAGACACCAAAACCCTCCACTGGGATTAGATACATAACACCAGTTATAATGACCATTTATAACATTGTCTTCTTTGGTTTGTATAATATTATCTTTAACCAGATGCGTAAAAAAGCCCTTATAAACATGATCATATTCATCACGCCAAGTTAAAATCTCTTCACTTTTATAGGCATTAACATCTTTTTCTATTTCCAGCAAGTACTCATAGTAATCCCGTAAAATATTGTTTTGGGCGTCATCGACATATTCCTTGAAAATCTCTAATAAATCACCTCTGCTAATACTGATATCAGCATTTTCTTCAAATGGCTGCTCTACTATTTTAAAATACACACTTTTAATATTTTCTCTTCCCTCAGCAATGAGTGTATTTTTATACCTGTTAATTTGATCATCGTGTGTATTACTAAAGGTTTTATCTTCAATTATTACTGAGTATTTATTATTTACCTCTAGCAGAACATCTATTTTATTATATTGTCTGGAAATTTTATTTACTCTATGTTGAGATTCTTCAGGCACCATTTTCCGCAATAATTTTCGCGCGCATTCAGTTAAATATCTATTCTCATTCAAATGGTCTTCATGTGCAAAATTTAAAAGCCAACAAATAAATGCATCTTGTGACAATTCACTAGTAGCAAAAGCAAAAAGATTGTTTTTTTCCATTAAATCAACGCCCCTATCCCCAATATACTTTGTTCCAATTAGAACATCTGTTCAACCTAATATACAGGTGTATAATTCGTTATCCAAATAATTTATCCTGCTAATAAATTTTATTCCATTACCCTTACCTTAAATAACAGCCATTTTGAAAATAAAAAAGCTATGGTTACATCGCCACAAAGGCAGAGGAACCATAGTTTTTTCTATTAATTTTAATTTTAAAATTCCGGTTTTGGTTGGTGGAGATGAGGGGAGTCGAACCCCTGTCCGAAAGCAATGAAACACAACTTTCTACGAGCGTAGTCGTTGATTTGGATTTCGCTTCTTTGTCGCCTAACGACAAGGCTACTTAGTTGCTATCTCGATGAGTTTCCCCAAAAGGCCTCCGAGAATTGGCCTATGAGTATCCCGCTAGTGTCGCTCATTCCCCACCCGCAGGAGTAGCGAGGAGGAGCGCTAGCATTAAGCTGCTAGAGCGTAAGAATCGTCTGCGTTTATAGCAGTTTTCCACCGTTTATCGGGGTTGATGGAATCCCGGCCCGCTTATTGTGCCACACCTACCCCCGTCGAAACCAGTACATCCCCGTTTGTAGAGTAGCTAAGCTACTGTAAGAATTCTAACATAAATAGGAAAATTTATCAATCATTCTTGGATTCTAACTTTAGTACCGGGTTTGACAAATTGTTTAACTACGAGTAGATCTTTATTATTTAATCGTACGCAGCCTTCAGAAACCCTGTGACCAATAGATGCCGGATCATGAGTGCCATGAATACCAATGCCATCCCAGCCGGTAATTAAAGAGATAAAATAAGGTCCGTAAGCTCCTTCTATTTCTCCTTTGCCATCTCCAAAATCATGTTTCCAGTAAGAGGCATCATCAATTTCTTCTACGGTAAAATCACCGGTAGGAGTAGTCATATCACCTGCTTTATGTTTTTGCCCTGGGTTTAGGCCAAGGGCAACGCCAAAGCGATTAATTTCCTTGCCGCCATCCATTACATAAAGAGTGAATCTCCCTTTATCAATAAGAATAGAATAATCGTGTCCCTGTTCAGGAGTAGTTATAGGTTTGGTAACTACAGGTGCTTTTGGCTTAGGAACTGCTTTAACCGGAGCTTCCACAACGTCCTTGGCAGTAATGCCTTTTTTAGGTTCATCTGCCTTCGAATTTTTCCCTTGCCCTGACATAATACTGCATCCAACAAGGCTAATAAGAACTGCTACAATAAGAATTATAATAGAAATCATATTGCGTTTTACAAAACTGGGTTTTCTTCGTCTCATTATCCTTATTTATTCCTTTCCCGTAATGCGCGTTCAACTTCACGTCTGGCATCTTTAGTAGCCATATCGCGCCTTTTATCATACAATTTTTTACCCGTTGCTAAAGCCAGTTCAACCTTAACCAAGCCGTGAGTAAAATACATTTTTAACGGAACCAAGGTATAGCCTTTTTCCTTAACTTTGCCAATGAGCTTCCTAATCTCACTGGCATGCATGAGCAAGCGTCTATCACGCAAAGGTTCATGATTAAACTGATTGCCATGATCATACGGACTTATATGTAAGTTATATAGATAGACTTCTGCGGTTTTTGTTATAGCCGCATACGCATCTTTAAGATTTGCCTTACCGGCACGTAAAGATTTTACCTCGGTCCCCTTAAGTGCAATTCCTGTTTCATAAGTCTCGAAGATTGTATAGTCATGGCGCGCTTTTCTATTTTCTGCAACAATTTTTATAGCTTGCTGTTTCAAGTATATTACCGCCCTTTTTTGCTCTTTCCTTTTCTGCTGTCTCTTCTGTTTTCTTTTTTGTGCTTTCCTTTGCCTACAGCTTTGCCAGGTTTCTTTTCTGTACTAAAATATGCTCCACCCTTACGTTTACTTTCTACATTTTCACGGCGGTAATCAATTTGTGCTTTTAAATGAGTCCTAGCTGCCACAGTTGCCCCAGCCAAAATAAAATCTACGGCTCTGTCAGCAATGCTAACTTGCAAGACTTCAATTTTAACTTTATCACCCAAACGATATACCTTTTTCAAATGCTCGCCAATTAGATAATATTGTTCTTCTACAAACTCATAGTAATCATCTGTAAGACTTGAGATGTGTACTAATCCTTCCACGCCATTTTCTAATTCAACAAACATGCCAAAAGCTGTAACGCCTGAAATAGTCCCTTCGAACTCTTCACCAATTAAGCCCACCATATATTCAGCCTTCTTCAAGTCGACTGTAGCACGCTCTGCTTCCGCAGCTGCACGTTCCCGAATGGAAGAATGTTGGGCAATCTCATCTAGTTTTGGCACTAGTGTTTCTAATTGTTTTTCCTTAAGTACAGGATTTTGCATCCACGCCCGTAATAAACGGTGAACAATAAGATCCGGATAACGACGTATAGGCGACGTAAAGTGCGTGTAATACTCGGCTGCTAAGCCAAAGTGACCAATATTATCAGTCTGGTATACTGCCTGCTTTAAGCTACGCAATGCTACGGTATTGACTAATTTTTCTTCCGGACGCCCTGCCATTTGCAGCAAAGCCTGTTGGACTGCCAGTGGTTTAATGTCTTCATCTGCGCTAATTGGTAAATTAATAGCAAAATTGTGAAGCAATTTTGCCAAATCAGTCATTTTGCCTTCGTTAGGTATATCGTGGACACGATAGACAAACGGCCATTTTTGTTTAGTCATATGTTCAGCAACAGTTTCATTTGCTGCCAACATAAATTCTTCGATAATAGATTCTGCAATGCTTCTTACCCTTTGCACTATCTCTATTGGTTTCTTTTGATCATCCAATATTACTTTTTGTTCCGGCAAATCAAAATCAATAGCTCCCCTAGCAACACGTTTAGCCCGCAATACTTTGCAGAGCTTTTCCATGTCTTTGAGCATAGGCACGATATCGGCATATTTTTCTTTCATTTCCGCATTATCATCAGCGACAATTTCACGCACAATAGTATAAGTTAACCTATGTAATACCCTAATAACAGCCGGAAAAATTTCATAGGATTTCACTATACCGGTCTTACCATCGACAAGCATTTCACAAGACATGGTCAAGCGATCTTCACCGGCGTTTAAGCTGCAAATGCCATTAGATAATTTTTCCGGTAACATGGGAAGCACTCTGTCAACCAAATAAACACTTGTTCCTCGTTCATGCGCCTCTTTATCAATTATTGAGTCTTCGTGAACATAGTTGCTCACGTCAGCAATATAAACACCAAGTAAAAAATCATTTCCCTGCCTTTCTACATAGACAGCGTCATCCAAATCTTTAGCATCTTCACCGTCTACAGTAACAATAGGAAATTTGCGTTTATCTCTACGACCCTTGAGATCAACCGCTTTAATTTCTTTTGGCACTTTATTAGCTGCTTCCAGCACTGCTTTAGGAAACTCTAATGGCAGGTCGTTTTGCTTGATAATAGAAATTATTTCCAGCCCAACATCACCAACAGTACCAAGTATTTCTACTATTTTGCCTTCAGCACTGCGACGACCTTCCGGCCAAGTAACAATTTCTGCAACAACCTTCTGGTTTACTTTAACTCCATTAAAGTTTTTAGACGCAATATAAATATCCTGACCAATTCTTTTATCATCAGGCACAACAAAGCCAAAGTCTCCGCTAGGCACAAAAGTCCCTACTATGCGGGCATTAGCATGTATAATTATCCTGATAATTTCACCCTCAGGCTTTAATCCGCCTCGCCCCATTGCCACTCTGGCCATAACTCGGTCATTGTTCATTGCTCCATTTAAAGAATTAGGCGGCACAAAAACATCCGGTTTTTCGCCTTTGTTATCAGGAATGACAAAGCCAAACCCCTTGGAGGTTAATTGGAAACGTCCAACAACCAAACCCATTTTTTCCGGCAAGCCATAGGTATTAAAATGAGTTTTCACTATATTACCATTAGTTTCCAGTTCTTGTAGACCTTGCCAAAATTCCTTGAGCATTTCGCCCGGAATTGGAATGTTTACGATTAGCGCCTCTGCGTCCAACGGAGCATAGGTCTGTTTTTGCATAAATTCCATTATGCTTGTTTTTACATCATTTAAATTCATTATTCACCTTCATACATCATCTTAGCATCAGCCTCAGCGGCGATACTACCATCTTTTTTAATAATTTGTCCGGCCATTTCAATTAAACGACCCTTGCGTTTTTTTACTGTCGCTACTACTTGGACTTTTTCACCAATAAGCACCGGCTGGCGGAAACGCACTTCCATCTTAGCAGTATAAGCTACTTTCTTTTCATACAAATGGATATAATTACCCATAGTTTCATCTAGCAACGTGCTAATTAAACCACCATGCATCCGTCCGTCGTAACTTTGATGTTCCCTTTTAGGAGTAAAAGTTGTAGTACAGCTGTTTTCATCGACTGCAAACTGCAATTTTAAGCCAATAGGATTTTCTTTACCACAGGCAAAACACCATGTATATTCTTCCTTAGGAACCATATCATTACTCCTTTAAAAATGCTTTTATAGTTTCATAAACCTTGTCCCTCTCCTCATAAAGGGTAAGGACATGTTTAGAATGTTCAAACCAAACCAGTTTTTTAATTTTTGAAGAAATATTTTCATAAATAAATTTAGCGCTAATTGGGCGTACAGTATGTTCTATTTCGGACTGCATAATAAGGCAAGGAACCCTTACAGACGAAATTACGCTGTCTATACAGTATTTCATAAGCTCCAATACTTGCTCTACGCCTGCTACCGGTAGGCAATCGTAGGAAACATTAAAACGCTCTTCAGCGTCTATAATGCGAGCACGTTTTTTGGTAGAGTTCATAAAATATTTCAAAATCCACATAAAAGGTATCCGCCAATCGAAAAGATAGATTGGTGTGGACATGAGTACTATGCGTTTTACAGGTAATCTGCTGCCTGCCAACAACGTCAGCAAAGCTCCCATAGACATTCCCATAACCGATATTTCTGTGCAGCTCTCACTGAGTTTATGAAAAGCAGCTTCTACTGCTGCATACCAGTCTTCCCAGGTAACGCCTATAATATCTTCCGGTTTTGTTCCATGACCCGGCAAGATAATTCCCATAGTTGTATAACCATCTTTATTTAACTTTTCTCCTAATTCCCGCATTTCCGCCGGTGTGCCGGTATAACCGTGAACTAATAGTACACCTTTTTTGTTTCCGGGAAAGAAAAAAGGTTCAGCACCTGACATCACCATCAACTTATCCTCCACTGCTTTTATAGAATATATTATAACATTTTTTAGCACCATAAAGCTACAATATTGGCAATGACAATAAAAAGCCAGGTCCTTAAGGACCTGGCTGCTTTTAATGCTTAAATTATTTGAACAAATTCAACAAAATTCCACCCTCAGCCGCAATAAGAGGAGCAAAAACCAAAGAAACAATTGTCATCAATTTAATCAAGATATTCATAGCAGGACCGCTAGTATCTTTGAAAGGATCGCCTACTGTATCGCCTGTAACTGCAGCTTTATGGCAAGCACTACCTTTTCCACCATGGGCACCTGTTTCAATATATTTCTTGGCATTATCCCAAGCACCACCGGCATTAGCCATCATGATGGCCATAAGAACACCTGATGCAAGAGCACCGGCCAACAAACCACCAAGAGCTTCTGTACCAAATAATGCACCCATTAGCAAAGGAGCTATAATAGCTAAAATACCAGGCAACATCATTTCATGAAGAGCTGCAGCAGTAGAAATATCTACGCATTTACGATAATCGGCTTTACCTGTTCCTTCTAGCAAACCAGGTATTTCGCGGAATTGACGACGAACTTCTTCAACCATCAAGGTTGCAGCTTTACCTACAGATTCCATTGTCATAGCACCAAAGACGAAGGGAAGCGTTGCTCCGATGAACAAACCAACCAAAGTTACAGGGTCTAACAAATCAATGTTCTTTAAGTTTACAACGTGAGCATATGCAGAAAATAATGCTAGAGCTGTCAAGGCTGCAGAACCAATAGCAAACCCTTTACCAATAGCAGCAGTAGTATTACCAACAGCATCAAGTTTATCTGTTATGTTACGAACTTCCTCAGGAAGACCGGACATCTCAGCAATACCGCCAGCATTATCAGCAATAGGACCGTAAGCGTCAACAGCTACAGTTAAACCCGTAGTTGAAAGCATACCAACAGCAGCAAGAGCCACACCAAATACGCCCATAGCAGGATCATGCATACCATTCATAGCAACGAAGGAAGCAAGAACACCCATAGCAATAAAAAGCATTGGCCAGAAAGTAGAATACATACCAACTGCTAAACCGGCAATAATTGTAGTTGCGTGGCCGGTTTCAGTACCATCAGCAATTCTTTTTACAGAAGCATAATCAGAAGAAGTATAAATTTCGGTAATCTTACCAATAGCCGTACCTGCAATCAACCCAGAAATAATTGCCAAGAATGCACCATAATTTCCGAAAATCGAATTACTAAAATAAGCTGCAGAACAAACAACCAAAATACCACCTAAATAAGTTCCGCTGTTTAAAGCAGATTGAGGATTCTCAGATTTACTATTACGAGCAAAGATAATACCTACTACGGAGGCAATAATACCACAAACGGAAAGAACAAAAACGAACTCAACACCTTCGCCCTTGGTGAAAACAACAGCGCCCAAAGTCAAAGCAGAAATAATTGCACCAACATAGGATTCAAACAAGTCAGCACCCATACCAGCTACGTCGCCTACGTTATCGCCAACATTATCAGCAATAGTTGCAGGGTTACGAGGATCATCTTCAGGAATACCAGCTTCAACTTTACCTACAAGATCGGCACCAACGTCAGCTGCTTTTGTATAAATACCGCCGCCAACACGTGCGAATAAAGCAATAGAACTTGCACCCAACCCAAAACCGGTTACAATATCAATATTTCTATCAAAAACAAAATAAGCTAGAGTAATACCAATGATACCAAGACCAACAACACAAAGCCCCATTACAGCGCCACCGGAAAAAGCGATTTTCAAAGCTTGGCTCATGCCATGGCGGGCACCTTCGGCAGTACGTACATTAGCTTTAGTAGCAACATTCATACCTAGATAGCCTGCAAGGATAGAGAAAATAGCACCAAAAACAAAACAAATAGCAGTTTGTACTTGTAAAAAAATGGAAATGATTAAAGCAACAACAACGATGAAAATTGCCAAATATTTATACTCGCGATACAGGAATGCCATAGCCCCTTCATGAATATAACCGGCAATTTCTTTCATACGATCATTACCATCGCTTGCATTACTAATGGCAATACTAAGCATCATTGCTACCGCCAATGCAACTAAACCGATGACAACAGACAACATTAGATAAGTACTCAAAACAAATACCCCTTTCAATCCTCTTATTTTTTTAGTACAAAAACTCAAACAACTTTATTGAAACTTAGCAATCAGCATACTTATTACACCAAACGCTATACCTAACACTACTGTTATTTTGGCTAGCATATCATCCATATCATTTGATTTACCACCAAACATGGACTCACCGCCGCCGCCTATAGAACCGGACAGGCCTGCGCTTTTGCCGGACTGCAGTAATACAGAAGCCATTAGAGCTATACAGACTATAACATCTAAAACCATTAATATAGTTACAAACACGTTGTTACCCCCTTTTCCTTAACATCACCATAGTATTTTACCACAAAGTACCCTTTGTTACAATTATTTATCGAGTAATTTTGTACAATTTCACACTTTTTTACTAAAAAAAGCGATTACTTGTCATTTTTAAACTTTTTTATTAATTCCGGCACCAAAATATCCATATTTTCCGTGCCCAAACGGGCAAAAAACTCTTTTCTAGCCGGATGTAAGGCCCCTATGTTTTTCATTGCAAAGTTGTGTTGAGCTGCATGAGTAAAATCTGATTTCCAGACTGCAGCATTTTTTTTCACTTGGTCAAATAGCCTATCACCTTTTACGGTGTTAACCAGTACAACCGTAACGCCCTTATTATCACTAAGTTCCGGGAATTTAGTTTCTACTCCCCAATAATCAGCAATAGTTAAATCAGCACTGCTATGTTCATTATTATAGCGACAGACACTACAGCTTGGACGCACACTTATATTTTTTAAGAAAGCCTGCATATAAGAACTTTCTTGTTTCACTTCTTTTACAAGTTTTTTTTCACCGGCAAAAATAAGGTTGAACCCATTCCAGCCGCTTGTTTTGTCCCTGAACTTAACATTAACTACTTTTTCACCGATTTTTTCCTCAACTTCACTGAGTTTCTCGCGATAAACCTTGGGACTCGGTACCCCGTGACACACTAAATCAACAGCAAATAAATTATCATATTCTCTACCCAGGAAAGTTTTTAGTCCTGCGACTTGGCAGGGTGTACCACTAAAAAGAATGAGTTCCCCTTTTTCCAGTACTTCTTGCACAAAGGAATAAATATTTTCCATTCTGCTTTGTAAATATTTTGAACCACGCAGCAAGGCCAAATCTTCAACGGTATTTATAAGTATATGATGCACTGACAAATCTGTATCGAAAGCTGCTCCGACCACATATCCATTTTGTTTTAACGTATAATCAGCTAGTAAAGAAAAACACCCGCCGGATGAACTGTTCATACGCACCTTTTCATCTTTATTGTAACAAGCATAAACAGCCTGTACTTCGCGGTGTTTAGGGAGATTTATTACGGGGCATACCCGTTCGCAAAGACCGCAATTAATACACATTTCTTTGTCAATATTAGGATAAACAAAACCCTCGCTGTCTTCTTTCATTGCTATACACTGTTTAGGACAACGATTAGCGCAAGCGCCACATCCGACACAATCCTTTTTATCCAAAATAATAATCATAGTTTTCCCGCCTTTTATAAATAATTTAACAAAGGCCAACTCTACTTAGCAAAAGGCAACCGATAAAAACTCTATCGGTTGCGGCTAAAGCAATCATTTTAAGTTCTTTAAGTTGTAAAACACTTTCTTACCATTGTACTGTGCCGCACTAGCTAAATCCTCTTCAATACGCAGCAACTGATTATATTTAGCTACTCTTTCAGATCTAGCAGGCGCACCGGTTTTAATTTGTCCCGCATTTACGGCTACAGCAATATCTGCCAAAGTAGTATCTTCTGTTTCTCCGCTGCGATGGGAGATTACGCAAGTATATCCAGCACGCTTAGCCATTTCAATAGCTGCAAAAGCTTCTGTCAAAGTACCAATTTGGTTAACTTTAATCAAAATAGAATTTGCAACGCTGCCTTTAATTCCTTTTTCTAAACGTTCTACATTAGTCACAAACAAATCGTCTCCGACTAATTGAATCTTATCCCCCAATTTCTCCGTCAGAAGTTTCCAACCTTTCCAGTCATCTTCTGCCAAACCATCTTCAATGGAAATAATAGGATACTTCTTACAAAGTTCTTCATACCAAGCTACCATTTGTGCTGCTGTTTTTGTTACACCTTCTCCAACCAAATGATACTTTCCGGCCTTAAAGATTTCACTAGCGGCCGTGTCAAGGGCAATCATTACTTGTTCACCAGGTTTGTAGCCGGCATTTTTTATAGCTTCCACAATAACTTGAATTGCTTCCTCATTTGATTTCAAGTTAGGAGCAAAACCACCCTCATCACCAACGGCAGTTGATAATCCTTTTGCGTGCAAAACGGCTTTTAAACTATGGTAAATTTCCACATTCATGCGCAAGGCTTCGCTGAAAGAGGTAGCTCCCACAGGCATTGCCATAAATTCTTGAATATCAACATTGTTATCAGCATGTGCACCGCCATTTAGAATATTCATCATAGGTACGGGCATTTCTTTGGCATTTATGCCACCTAAATATTGATACAAGGACATATCAAGTGATTCTGCAGCCGCTTTGGCAACTGCCATGGAGACTCCAAGAATTGCATTGGCCCCCAACTTTCCCTTATTTTCTGTGCCATCAAGCCTGATAAGCATTTCATCGATTTCCACTTGGCGTACAGGGTCCAAGCCAATAAGAGCTTCGGCAATTATATCATTAACATTATCGATTGCTTTATTTACGCCTTTACCCATATAACGAGCTTTATCACCATCACGCAATTCTATAGCTTCATGTATACCGGTTGAAGCTCCGGAAGGAACCGCTGCTCTTCCTTTAGTACCGTCATCTAAAAGCACATCCACTTCCAAAGTAGGATTGCCCCTGGAATCCAAAATTTCTCTTGCATAAACTGCCTCAATTAATGCCATGTTGTACACCTCTTCATTATTTATTATTTAAAAGGCTAGTGCCAGTCATTTCTGCCGGTTTAGCTAAACTTAACAATTCTAATAGCGTAGGCGCTATATCTGATAATTTGCCCGCATGCAAAGTTCTCCGGCAAGAGTCATCAACAACGATGAACGGAACCTTATTAGTGGTGTGCGCCGTATAGGGTACATGTGTTTTTTCATTTTCCATACATTCACAATTACCATGGTCAGCTGTTATGCAAACCACCCCTTGCAACACGCGCATTTTTGCAATTATGCGCCCAACACATTCATCAACAACTTCCATTGCCTTTATAGCCGCACGCAATATTCCTGTATGTCCAACCATATCAGGATTGGCAAAATTTAAAATTATCATATCGTATTTATCTTCGTCTAAAAGCTCCAAGAGTTTTTCTGTTAATAAATAAGCACTCATTTCCGGCTGTAAATCATAGGTAGCTACTTTAGGAGAAGGTACAAGTTCTCTATCTTCACCCACATTAGGTACTTCATTACCGCCATTAAAAAAGAAAGTAACATGAGCGTATTTTTCTGTTTCCGCGATGCGTAATTGCAGCAGTCCTGCCTTTGCCACAACCTCGCCCAAAGTATTTACCAGAGTTGTAGGTGGAAAAGCAACTTTTGCTTTTATGGTAGCATCATACTCTGCCATACAAACAAAATTTACTGGAAATGCTTTTGGCAGACGCTGAAAATAGGGGAAATCTTCATCAACAAAAGCTCTTGTTATTTGTCTTGCCCTATCAGGGCGAAAATTAAAAAATATTATTCCATCCTTGTCTTTAACGCATGATTTATCATCGTTACCTACGATAAACGGTACGACAAACTCATCATCTACGCCCTTTGCATAAGAGGCTTCAATACCTGCTGCTGCTGAGGAAACTTTATCACCTTGGTGCAACGTTATGGCATTGTACGCTTTTTCCACTCTGTCCCAACGTTTATCTCTGTCCATAGCGTAATAGCGACCGGACACAGTAGCAATTTCTCCCACACCCAATTTTTTTATTTCTGCTTCCAGCTCTTTTACATAAACTATGGCACTTTGTGGCGGTGTATCACGTCCATCTAAAAAAACATGAATATATACCTTTTTTAGTCCAATTTTTTTAGCCATTTCCAATAACCCATATAAGTGTTTTTGATGACTATGAACCCCACCGTCAGACAATAGGCCCATAATATGCAAAGCCGAGCCTTCATTTTGCACAACAGACATAAGGCCCTGTAAGACGGAGTTTTTAAAAAAGTCTCCGTCCTCAATGGCCTTCGATATTCTTGTTAGTTCTTGATAGACAATGCGCCCCGCCCCAATATTTAAATGTCCTACTTCCGAATTACCCATTTGTCCTTCAGGCAAACCTACATCTAAACCGGAACAAGCTAATTGTGTGTTTGGATATTCCTTAAATAAAGCTGTTAAATTAGGCGTTTTTGCCTGCGTTGCTGCGTTACTTGGAGAGTCTTTAGCAATTCCCCAGCCATCTAAAATCATAAGCATTACCGGTTTTTTGGCCATTTTTTCTCCTTAAAAATTACGTACAATAGCAGCAAAACTAGCTGCTTCCAAACTAGCGCCGCCAACCAATACACCGTCTATGCCGCTAATATGAAAATCAGCTGCATTGGTATCCTTAACGCTGCCCCCATAAAGTATCCTTATTTTTCCGGCCACAGTTTCGCCGAACATTTTTTCTAGTTTGTTTCTAATTCCACGACATACCTCCTCAGCATCAACCGCCGTGGCAGTTTTACCGGTACCAATAGCCCACAAAGGTTCATAGGCAACGACTAATGTTTCTGCTTCTTCTTCGGAAAGGTCTTTTAACGCCGAGGTAATCTGACGACCAATTTTAGCCATTGTTTTTCCCTCTTTGCGTTCGTCGCCATTTTCGCCAACACATAATAAAGGAGTCAACTCATTGCGGTAAGCCGCTTTAATTTTTTTTGCTATTACAGCGTCATTTTCACCAAATATAGTTCTGCGCTCAGAGTGTCCGATTATAACATATTGGCAGCAAATATCCGCCAACATAGGTCCTGAAACTTCTCCTGTAAAGGCTCCTTGGTCTTCCCAATGCATGTTCTGTGCTCCATACCCAACTTCCTTACCATCAATGGCATCTGCCACTGTTTCTAAGGAGGTCAGTGGAGGGAATACAACAACCTCATAAGTAGTACCAAAGGTTTCTTCTACAACATTAGTTGCTAACTCTACTGACTCAGCAACTGTCTTATGCATTTTCCAATTTCCGGCAATAAGTGGACGACGCAAATCATCTAACGCAGCTACTCCAGGTAGAACTTTTCCCTCTAAATATTCAAGAGAAGCTCCTCCACCGGTAGAAATATGTTTAATTTTTTTCGCAAGCTTCAATTTTTCAATAGCAGCTACAGAATCTCCACCGCCCACAATAGTCATACCTTTTGACATTGCTACTGCCTTAGCTACTTCTTCTGTACCTTTGCAGAATGCATCCATTTCAAATACGCCCATAGGACCATTCCAAACAATAGTCTTCATAGGTTTTAGTGCTTCTACAAAAAGCTTTGCTGTTTGTGGTCCGATGTCTAGTGCCATATAGTCCTGATTTAATTTATCAATAGTCTGAGCCACATGTTTTGCATCTGCCGAAAAAGATTCGGCCATAATTAAATCTAATGGCAAATATAGCTTCACTTTATTTTTTTCGGCTTTTTCCAACAGTTGTTTAGCCAGCGACACTTTATCTTTTTCCACCAAAGAATTACCCAGTTGGAATCCTTCAGCGGCTAAAAACGTATTAGCCATCCCGCCGCCAATTAAAATAACATCAGCCTTATCCAAAAGGCTGTCAATAACACCAATTTTATCCGATACTTTTGCCCCACCAATAATGGCAGCGAAAGGCCTTGCCGGGCTATCTACTGCTTTGCCCAAATAACGCAGCTCTTTCTCTAAAAGAAAACCTGCGGCTGAAGGCAAAAAGTGTGTGACGCCTTCAACTGACGCATGTGCCCTATGAGAAACTCCGAAACCATCATTGACATACAAATCAGCAAAGGATGCCAACTCTTCGGCAAAAGCCATATCATTTTCTTCTTCCTCTTTATGAAAGCGTAGATTCTCCAAGAGCAGGATATCACCTGGCTCCAATTGTTCTACGGCATTTTTGGCATCCGGGCCTATACAATCATCTGCAAATTGCACATTCTTGTCCAAAAGGTTAGACAACTGCGCGGCTACCGGAGCCAAGGAATATTTGGCTACGACCTCACCCTTAGGGCGGCCTAAATGAGCCACAAGAATAACACTAGCTTTGTTTTTTACTAAATATGTAATTGTTTCTAAAGATGCCTTTATGCGAGTATCATCAGTGATATTTCCTTTGGCATCCATAGGCACGTTAAAGTCTACACGCACCAATACTTTCTTATTTTCAACATCAAAATCTCTTATCGTTTTTTTATCCATGAAAGGAAAACTCCCTTGTGACTATTAAAGTCCTTTTTTAGCAATGTAAAGAGCCAAGTCAACTACACGGTTTGAATAGCCCCATTCGTTGTCATACCAAGAAACTACTTTTGCCATTCTTGGTCCTACCATCATAGTAGAAAGACCGTCAACAATTGAGCTTAAGGGACAACCATTGTAATCACGAGAAACCAATGGCAATTCATTGTAACCCATGATACCTTTTAATTCTCCTTCAGAAGCTTTTTTCAAGGCAGCATTAATTTCAGCCACAGTAGTATCTTTACTTAAGGTTACTGTCAAATCGGTAATAGAAACATTCGCTGTAGGTACACGCATTGCAAAGCCATTTAATTTACCTTTTACCTCAGGCAAGACCAAAGCTACAGCCTTAGCTGCTCCGGTAGTGGTTGGAATGATAGATAATGCTGCGGCACGGGCTCTGCGTAAATCAGAATGTGGAAGATCAAGGATTTTTTGATCATTGGTATAAGAATGTACCGTAGTCATAAGTCCCGTTTCTATACCAAAGTTCTCTAATAAAACTTTAGTAAACGGAGCCAAACAGTTAGTTGTACAAGACGCATTAGAAATAATATTGTGGTTTGCAGGATCGTATTTATCCTCATTAACACCCATTACAATTGTGATGTCTTCACCCTTTGCAGGAGCGGAAATAATTACCTTTTTAGCACCGGCAGTAAGATGCGCCTTAGCTTTTTCACCCTCAGTAAAACGACCTGTAGATTCAACTACAACCTCCACTCCCATTTCACCCCAAGGCAATTTGCTAGGATCAGTTTGTGCAACAACTTTAATCTTCTTGCCATTAACTACTATGCAATCTCCGTCAACGGAAACTTCTGCATCAAAAATTCCATGCACAGAATCATACTTTAATAAATGCGCTAAAGTTGCAGCATCCGTCAAATCGTTTACTGCAACAACATCAAACTCAGGTTTATTCATAGCTGCTCTAAATACATTACGCCCGATTCTTCCAAAGCCATTAATACCAATTTTTGTCATGATAATTCCTCCTAAAATTTTCTTTTGCATTTTGTCGTACAAGTAATAAATTTGCTCTATAACATTTTTACAATATCTCTGGCAGCCGCTTCGTCAGTTACTAGTATATCTTGATGGGATGCCCTAATCACAGATAAAATAGCCTGTGCTTTGGACTTGCCCCCTGCCAACCCAATTACTTTGTTAATACGCTTTAAATCATTCATCATAAGGCCTGCATTATTAGTTACATATACAACTTTACCATTAATATCACAATATTGTCCAATTGCTTCACCAACTGCACCATCTGCTATTAAATCTGCCATAGCTTTGTTTTCCAAGCCTCGCCGCTCAGCCATGATCTTAGCTTGGCCCATGCCGTGCACCAAAATATCTGCACTTTTAATTATCTCCACAACTGCTTTAACGCCGGGATCTTCGGCCAAAATACTATTTAGAATTTCGCCGCTAACGCTATCAGGAACATATAATTGGCGGTACTTGGCTTTTAATCTGCCTGCCAATACAGTTGCAATGGTATTTGCCTGATTTTCCACCTTGTCACCTAACCCACCACGAGCAGGGACAACGATTGTGTTGGGTTCATTGCCACGTACATTTTCTGCCATTGCTGCCAGTGTTGTACCACCACTAACTGCTACAACATGTTGTTTTTTACCATCCGCCAACAACTGTAGTAAAATGCGCGCAGCAGCACGTCCTATCTCTTTTTTTACTACCTCTTCCTTGTCGCAATCTCCTGGAATAATAACTACGCGACCAATATGAAGATTTTCCACTAGTAATTTTTCTAGTTTAGACAAATCTTGCAATTTACGTACATAGTCAGACAAATCACGTAAGAGATCATTACCTTCATCAGTTACTGCCATTCCCAAGGAAGAAAAACTCAAAAGTCCGGATGTTTTTAAAAAATCCACCTGCGCTCTCAGCACTCTTTCACTTAGTCCTAATTCACCTGCCAAGGCACGGCGACCAATCGGTGCGTCATGACTCACTTGCCTTAAAATTCGGTACCTTTCCACTAAAAGATCGCTGAGTTCAGGTACTATCTTCTTTTGAAGATTAATAATATTATCCATATAATCCCTCGCAGACCTTTATTTGTCCCTTGTGGAACTTTTTTCGTCCCACTGGCTTTCAAAAAAATGTTCATATCCTTGAACGCACTTATTATAACATCTTATTAAAAAAAAAAGAAGGCTTTTACCCTCTTTTTTTTAAATAATATATTATTATCGGTAATACACCTTTTCCGGCTGCATATCATGCATATGTAGGCGTTCTTTTGCCACTTGAGCCCATTCTGTAAGTTCCTTGCCATAGTTACAATAGGGATCAATACAAATTCCTCCACGTGGCGTAAATTTCCCCCATACCTCAATGTACTTTGGACTCATAAGCTTTATTAAATCTTCCATAATTATGTTAATACAGTCTTCATGAAAATCACCATGATTTCTAAAACTAAAAAGATAGAGTTTTAATGACTTGCTCTCTACTAATTTTTCGTCAGGTACATAAGAAATATAAATGGTGGCAAAATCCGGCTGCCCCGTCATAGGACAAAGACTAGTAAACTCCGGACAATTAAACTTTACAAAATAATCCCTCTGTGGATGTTTGTTAATAAAATATTCCAAAACACTAGAATCATAATCTGTAGGATATTTAGTTTTTTCCGCGCCCAGCAATGTGACACCGGTAAGCTCTTTTTCACTTCGTCCACTCATAGGTCTTTTCTCCTTATCAAAACACTTTTTATACTTGTCACTTTTGCGATGCCAAGGCATTGGTAGTATCAGAAGAACACTTTACCGCTCTCTTTTCAAAAGCAGTAACCAGTACTCCGCCAACAATACCGGGAACAATTTGTCCAACCACTAAAGATGGTACTAATACGAAATAAGGAATATTCAATAAAATGGAAAGCCAAATTGGAACTGAAAATCCTGGAACAAGCACAATTAATAGAGAAATAAAAACATTTGGTAACTTGTGCTTTTTTACTAAGGCGATAGCACTACAAGTAGCAAAACCAACTAATGTACCACCGAGCATATCAAGAGGCCCTAACCCACCCATAAAAGCATTGCTTATAAGATTGGCTATTCCTAGCGGTATACTCAAAAACGGGAAAATAGCACTCAACCCATATAGTGCCGTCGCTATGCGAATTTGATATTGTCCAAAAGCAAAACTTTGGGTGTAAATCATTATAACTACATACAAAGCTATGCACAAGGCCGAAATAGTTAGTTTTCTTGTTTTAGATAATGGTGTATTAAACATAATAAACTCCTTTGAATTAGGCAACAAAAAAGGAAGGCAAAATAATGCCCTCCATCCAAGTCAATACAATAGCACTATTAGTGCCGCCCTAGTTTTATTTTTAGACAGGATGGTTACGAACTGTCCTTTATTAAATTGAACTAAATTATACAATAGATGGAATAAAAAAACAAGCACAAATAGCTTCCTGTTTCTATTTGTGCTATAACAATAAAATTTTCAGCAACTATATTGCTCTATAATTCAACCTCCATATAAATTATTTCTTTACCGGTGTAGTCAGCTAAAATAAAATGTTCTTGGCCGTATCCGGTCTCCGGCGTCCATTTAAAGCTTTCTATAGGTAAATACTTGCGTAATTTTCTCCAAGTAGTAAATTCATACTCAGGAAAATATTTCTGTACCTTTTCTATGTTACGCCAAAATTCCAAAACTTGTTCTTTCATTAAATCCGTATGCCAATTTAATTCTTCAGGGCGCCAATTAGCCTGACCGACAAAAATATCAAAACGCAATATTTCCTGCACTACTTCCAATAAATCAGAATTCTTTTCTTTTACAAAGGATAATAACAACAAAGCTATGTCTTTCACATTATGCCCTTGCGGATATAGACCCTTAGCCACCCACCACTTAGTCAGCGCTGCATAAAAAGCGAAAGCGTCTTTTTTATAGCCGGCTGCAATTAAGTATTGCAAAGTATGAACATATTTTCCCGTATTATATGTATGATCAAAAACATCTTCTAAAATTTTTAAAAAGCGCAGTTCTTCATAAGACAAATACTTGGTTTGTAAAATTTCATAGGGTGGCTGTTCCATATAGAGCATTCCATATTCTTTTTTTTGTCTACCAATTAAAGCACCCTTTAAAACTTTTAAAAATCCTAACTGCAACATATTAGCCTGCAAAGTATAAACATCATTAAAGGATTTTTTGAAACTAGCTAAATCTTCATAGGGCAACCCGGCAATCAGATCCAAATGCACATGCATATTCGCAAAACTTAAAATTTTATCAACATTAAACGCTAATTTTTCCCAATAATCCTGCCGCCCAATTGCTTTTAAGGTTTTAGGATTAGTAGTCTGCACACCTATTTCCAATTGAAATCTATGTTTGGGTACCGTCTTTAGAAAATTCAAAACATTTTCTGATAACAAATCCGCTTTTAACTCAAAATGAAACGTTGTCTTGGTATTGGCAGCCGCTAAATGTTGCATTATTGGTAAAAAATAACTTTCATCCAAATTGTATGTCCTATCTACAAATTTTACTAGAGGAACACCGGCTGCCATAAACTTATCCAAATCTTTAATTACAATTTCTATGGGGCGTCGCCTTACAGCATGAGAAATTCCTGATAAACAATATGAGCAGCTAAAAGGACACCCTCTTGTGCATTCATAATAAGTTATCTTGTGTTCAGAAACTATTTTTTCTAAATTTTCATAAGGAAAGGGTAGTACTGACAAATCTTTTACTACAGTTGGTTCGCCAATGTTTTGTAACTGGCCGGAAGCATCACGATAAGCAACAAATTTGGGAGCATTTTCACCCATTTCTAAATTTTTCACTAATTGAGCAAACACTTCCTCGCCTTCGCCTTGGACAATAAAATCCACAGCTGGGCATTCGGCAAAACTGTCAGAAGCAGTAAAACCAACTTCCGGACCACCAAACACTATTTTTACTTTTGGTAAAACCTGCCGTATTAATCCCGCTAATTCAAAAACATAGTTTTTATTCCATATATGCACATTAATACCAACAACATCAGGGTTATAGCCGGTAATTTCTGCTAACGCTGCCAATAGCGGTGTCTGAATCGTGCCCTCGCAAAATTCAAGAATAATATTTTGCTTTTGACAATAACGATAAATGGAATGCATACCCAAGGCAGTATGTACGTATTTACTATTAATTGCAACTAAAAGAATGTTCATATAAATCTCCTCACTAAACGTGCTTTACTTATTATAGCAGTATATGAACAAAAAGAAAAAACCTTGTTGTTATTTATTACAACAAGGTTTTAAATAAGTACCCTATAATTTACCCTATTTTTTACGAAGCTTTTACCATAAGCAGTGCTTTCGCTTTTTTCTTTTGCAAGAAGATAAGCACCAGCATAATAACAAGCCCAATAATATCAGTCTCTATACCACTCTTAATTAAACAAAAAGCGCCAATAGTTGCTACTATACGATAAACGATATTCATCCGCGCGTATACATAACCTTCTGTTGCTATAGCGATTAAGAATACCCCTAAGCAAGCAGATAAAGTTACCCAAATACCTTCTGCCCAAGTGGTGTTTATTAGCATTAGTTGCGGAGAATATACAAACATATAGGGAACAATGAAACCGGCAATGGATAGTTTTACAGACTGAAATCCTGTTTTCATCGGATCACCGCCAGATAGGCCAGCCGCAGCAAATGCGGCTAACGCCACAGGAGGCGTTATATTTGCAAACATGGCAAAATAGAAGGAAAACATGTGCGCTGCAGCCGGTTCAATACCAAGCTTGGATAATGCCGGTGCAGCAATTGTAGCGGTAATAATATAAGCAGGAATAGACGGCAATCCCATTCCTAAAATCATACAAGTAATCATTGTGAAAATTAAGGTAAACAACAAACTCTCATTACCAATAGCTATAATTGTGTTTGCCATATTCAAACCAAAGCCCGTTTTAGAAGAAACTCCAATAATAATGCCAACACAAGCACAAGCAATTGCTACCGGAACTGTTTGTTTAGCACCATCAACCAAAGCATCAAAAATATCTTTCGTGCTCATGCGTGTAGATGCTTTACATTGAGCAACAATGATGGTAACTATAATTGTCAGGAATGCAGCATTAATTACTGTTCTTCCCGAGAAAAATAGCATGTAAAGCAAAAATATAATAGGTATAAATAAGTGTCCTTTATCTTTAATTACGGTGCTCACAAGTGGCAATTTTTCCTTTGGTAATCCAAGTAAACCATTTTTTGAGGCCCTTAAATGCACCTGAATCATAATTCCCAAATAATACAACAAAGCCGGTACCGCAGCCCAAACTACTATGCTGGAATATGGTACGCCTAACATTTCGGCCATAATAAATGCTGCCGCACCCATAATAGGAGGTAATAACTGTCCTCCTACAGAAGCAGAAGACTCCACAGCTCCGGCAAATTCTTTAGAATACCCTGTCTTCTTCATTAGCGGTATAGTAAAAGCACCTGTAGTAACTACATTTGCAATTGCCGAGCCGTTAATTGAACCTAGAAATCCAGAAGCAATTACAGATACTTTGGCTGGTCCGCCCTTAGTTCCACCGGCTAAAGCCAACGCTAAATCATTAAATAATTGTCCCATACCACATTTATTCATAACACATCCAAATAAAATAAATAGAAAAATATAACTTGCTGCAACATTAACAGAAGTACCGTAAATACCCTCGGTATTAGCAAAAAAATGATTAGAAAGCGCTGTCCAATTATAACCCCGATGGGCAAAAATACCTGGTAAATCTCGTCCATACAGGCCGTATGCTATAAATATGGAGCTCAATACAGGTAAAGCCCAGCCTGTAACACGTCTGGAAGCCTCTAATACTAAAACCACCAGTAAAGTTGCCATCCACATATCAGAACTACTTGCCCGTCCCGCTCTTTCAATAACACCCAAATAATCTGTCCAAATATAAACCGGCACCACGCAAGCAAGTATTACAAAAATCCAATCATACCAAGCAACTTTTTTTATATTGCATTTAGAAGAAAACGGATACATTAGAAAAGCCATAGAAACCATCATTGCCACATGTAAAGAACGATGTTTTAATGTAACTGGCGGGCCAAAGGCTGCCGTATAAAGATGATAGCAAGAAACCAAAACTGCTAGTATGTAAAAAAACTTCTTCATATTTTCGCTGGTAAAAATTCGGGTAGCAGATTCCTTGTCCAGTTTTCGCACTATATCCTCAGATTTTTCTACTAGTTCCCGGTCTCCTTCAAACTGTATAGGATCTGTGTTTCCTTCCGAATTTTTCTTGTCCATACCAGTATTTATTTTATCCATCTTTTCCATCTCCTTTCGACAAAAAGCCGTAGTCGAGTATGTTCTGGAAGCCTATCACCCTTAGATATGAGCTGTCCATTTAAAATTATTTCTCTTGTGGAAAAATGAGAATTAATCCAATCAAATTCCGGGAATACTTGGTTAATTTCATCCATATAAATTAAGCCGTTTTCAATGCGACATACTTTTCCTTTATTTTCCGGAATCCCTGCTCCAAATGCCGGGAAACTAATAGTATCAAGCACCAGTGTATTATCATGGGCTATGTGATAATACTCATTCCAAGGAATTTTTTCCCACGAATGAATCCAGCCAAAGAAAAGCTTGTCGCCCTCTTTGGCCGGTACTTCAACATAAATCTCACCTGATTTATAATTAGTGATACGCAATACAGTTTGCGACCCCCAATACAACAATGACCCTAGGCCTATGCTGATGGAAATTATAATCAAGATAAAATTCTTTTTTCGAGTATTCATCTTCAGGCTACTTATTTAATCCCTTTGTCAGCATAAAATTTTGCAGCGCCCGGATGTAATTGCATTTTTGTTCCTTTGATACCACGCAAAGCAGTATCTATAGTTATCTCTTTTTTCGCAGTAGCATGAGATGCACCAATAGTGGCTAATCCTTCTTTTGAATAAATACCTGTCAGTAAATCATATACCACATTATCAGGAAGACTTTTTGCTACCAGCATTACATTCATAACAGCCGCAGTAGTAGTGTCTTTTGCAGTTCCATAAGTTTCTTTAGGAATATTCCATTTAACATAGAACGGATATTTAGCAATTAACTTTTCTAATTGTTTTCCTTCTACCGGAATAAAAACTATTTCTTTAGTAGTTCCTAATTCTCTAATAGTTGCATTGCCTAAACCTGATGTAACAAAGGCGGCATCACATTGACCATTTTTCATTTGATCTATTGCCTCACCATAAGAAAGATAATCAACTTTAGAATCTGCATAGGTCATGTCATTAGCTTCATACATCATACGTGCATTTAACTCCACACCGGAATTAGGAGCACCAACGCCAACTTTTTTCCCCTTTAAATCAGAAAATGTTTTGATACCGGAGTCAGAAGTTGTAACTATTTGGCAAACATTAGGCCATAAGCCCATCATTACTCTTAAATCAGTAGCTGGTTTTTTCCCTTCGTAGGCGCCGGAAGCTTCTATTGCCTGAATAACCGAATCAGACATAGCAATGGCCAATTCACCTTGCCCAGTCAATATAGCATTAATATTTTCTCCCGTTGCTCCTGTTGCCGTTGCAGAAGTTTTGTACCCCATTGAACCAACTAACTTTGAAAATGCACCGCCGATTGGGAAATAGATGCCACTAGTAGGACCTGTTAATACTGTAATAAATTGTTTACTGCGATCAACCTTACCAACCTCCGCTTTGCTATCTGTTTTAGCAGAATCTTTACTCCCGCCTCCACAAGCAGCCGACATAAACGCCATAACCATTACCATCAAAATCGCTAACTTTTTCATCTTACCAATCCCCCCTTTTTGTAGATACCGAATTTGCAATGATAAATTCCCGCATTTATCATTCGCTATCCGCATTTCACGGTTATTATATCATTAATTTCGTTTCGTTACACTATATTTGTGTCTTTTGAGAAAACTTTACACAATATTTTATTTTAGTACTTATTTATTTCATATATCGTATATATTTTATGGACAAATTATTGTTTTTTCTTTGCGTGTGTAATAAGGGCCACCCTTCAAAGACATAAAAACGGCTACAGGCAATTTGTAATTGTCTGTAGCCGTTTTCAGTCCAATATATTTTTTAGTTTTAAAGAAAGAAGGCAAAGAAAAAAGACATACACAAGTGTATGTCTTTTTCTAACCGGCAACTTCCTATCCTCCCAGGGCGCTTCCACCCAAGTACTTTCGGCGTTTAAGGGCTTAACTACTGTGTTCGGGATGGGAACAGGTGGGACCCCTTAGCTATCACTACCGGATTGTTGAAGGTATATAAACCCTCAAAACTTCAAGAAGAGAACAAATCAAACGAGATATTTTTTTACTGAATTGTATTCTTTTTAATGCTTTGTTTCTTAGACCAGCTTCCGAAGAAGCTTTATGGTGTAAGCTACGCGTCTTTCCTAAGAAAGCGCTGCTTAAGTCAAGCCCTCGACATATTAGTACCGGTCAGCTAAATGCATTGCTGCAATTACACATCCGGCCTATCAACCTCATAATCTCTGAGGTGTCTTACTAGATTGCTCTATGAGAGATCTCATCTCAAGGATGGTTTCACGCTTAGATGCTTTCAGCGTTTATCCTTTCCGAACGTAGCTACCCAACTATACCCTTGGCAGGATAATTGGTACACCAGCGGTTCGTCCACTCCGGTCCTCTCGTACTAGGAGCAGCCCCCTTCAAATCTCTTACGCCCGCGATGGATAGGGACCGAACTGTCTCACGACGTTCTGAACCCAGCTCAC